>OBJZ01000019.1_pt1 | contig 286753 bp, 269 predicted proteins | sample 1481641 | NCBI WGS metagenome assembly OBJZ01 (sample SAMN02364493, study PRJEB22542) | human gut metagenome | isolation source: fecal sample | host: premature infant | place: USA: Chicago, IL | collected 2012-01 | reverse complement strand
TTGGTCAAGCGGTTAAGACACCGCCCTTTCACGGCGGTAACACGGGTTCGAGTCCCGTAGGAGTCATACAAACAGAAGTGAAATATCGCTTCTGTTTTTTTATTTATCATATTATGATGGAGAGTTGTCCGAGCTGGCCGAAGGAGCACGCCTGGAAAGTGTGTAGGCGCCACAAGCGTCTCGAGGGTTCGAATCCCTCACTCTCCGTAAAAACGCCTAGAATGGTTTTAATCCATTCTAGGCTTATTTTTGTTTTCTTTTAAATTAGGCATTAATTTGAGGATAAGAGAATTTAAATGAAAGTCTAAATTCTAATAAAAGTGAGTAAAGTTGCCCAATCAAAAATTGAAGACCATAAAGAAAGACAACCACACAACGTTAAAAAAAGAAATGAAACATTAGAATTATATATTGAGAAATAAAATAAAAATGTTATAATATATATAAGTCAACGACCATGCGTGGACTTTAAAACAAAATACATTAATTACAGTAGCCGTCTTACTATGAGGCAAGGCGTAATAATGAATATCATAGTATTATGCAGGATTGAGTTTTGTACTCTTCCTGCTTTTTTAATTTAAAGAGGTACATCATGAGAATTTATACAATTAAACAAAAAATTATATTATAGAGATTGAAGTATTACTATTTAAATCTCTATTTTTTTTATGGATAAATTCAAATGAAAGTTATAAGAGAAGTCAATATGATTATGAGTCACTGTTTAACAATATAATAAATGTTAGTAATCACCAGATTTGGGATTATAAAAATAGAAGGGGTTAAGGTTATCAGAAATTTTGCAATTGATTTTGAAAACATTGCAATTATTTTATGTCTGTTTATAATTTCAAAGTCATATATGAAGCATATCTGAGTATCTTAGTAACAATAATATTTATAATATATTCTTTTTCATTCAAACTTTGTCTACCAATTAAATAAAACTATATCCACATATAGCATATCAAACATATAAGAAAAACCCTAAAGCGATACGATAAGGTATGCTTTAGGGCCATAGGATTATGGAACTTGAGTTCCAGGATGATCATGATGCAGATTATTTGTTACCAAATAAACCTTTGAAGAAATCTACTGCTTTTTTGATAAGATCTGTGATAAATTGCATTGTGATTCACCTCCTATAATTTGTATCTTTAATATAAATCTTTTTTAATCTTTTTAGGGATTTTTTTCTTATTTTATATACGTATTTCCCAAGGTGTAGTTTTTATAATTTAAAAGGACATTCTTGAATGCAAGGGTGTAGATATACATTTATTTCTACATACTTTATTTAGAAATTTAAGATTTGACCACTGATAGATTCAATTAAAATCGTTATAATTAAATATGTAATGATAAATGGAGGAATGACTCGTGGACTTTTGGTTAAAAGAACAATCTATCAAGAATAAAAATAAAATAGCTGTGACTGATGGACAACACTCGCTTACATTCAAAGCTTTATATGATGAAGCGCATGGACTTTCACAACATTTAAACCAATTATCTCAGTCAAGAATTGGTTTACATATTAATAATCGAATTGAGTCATTGATTTTAATACATGCATGTTGGCTTGCTAATATTGAAATTGCGATGATTAATACTCGGTTAACGACTAATGAAATGATTGCTCAAATGAATTCAATCGATGTTAATACAATTATCACAACGACATCTTTAGAATTAGAAGGTTTTAATATATACAATATTGAGGAAATTCAGCTTTTAAATCAAATAGAAGATCAAATGAATATTTTTAAATTAGAAAATATCGCATCAATCATGTTTACATCGGGTACGACTGGTCCACAAAAGGCTGTGCCTCAAACGTTTAAGAATCATCTAGCAAGTGCAGAAGGATGTAAAAGGAGCTTAGGATATAGTCAACAATCTAAATGGTTATCTGTACTCCCGATTTATCATATATCAGGTTTGAGTGTGATATTACGTAGTGTGATGGAAGGATTTACTGTCAGACTATTAGAGAAATATAATACAGAAAATATGCTTGATATTATTAAAAATGAAGATATTACTCATGTGTCACTTGTGCCACAAACATTAAAATGGTTAATGGATGCAGGTTTAGAAAAGCCATATCAATTAGAAAAGATTCTGTTAGGTGGCGCAAAGCTTTCTTCAAATTTAATTCAACAAGCATTAGATTATCGCTTGCCTATTTATAATTCGTTTGGAATGACTGAAACATGTTCACAATTTTTAACTGCGACACCAGATATGTTGGCTCAACGATATGATACAGTTGGTAAACCGAGTGATAATGTCAAAGTTAAAATTAAAGATGCTGATCAAAATGGTCACGGTGAATTACTCATAAAAGGGGTAAATGTAATGAATGGTTATTTATATCCTTCTAATTTAACAGATACATTTGAAGATGGCTTTTTTAAAACAGGTGATATTGCTGAAATTGACGATGATGGCTTCGTTATGATTTATGATCGTCGTAAAGACTTAATCATTAGTGGTGGAGAAAATATCTATCCATACCAAATTGAATCTGTAGCTAAACATTTTCCTGAAATTGAAGACGCCGTATGTATTGGTCAAAATGATGACACTTGGGGTCAAGTACCGGTACTATATTATATCGCCCAAGACCACTTTGATAAAAATGATTTACAACAACATTTCTCCACACATTTAGCTAAATATAAAATACCTAAAGCCTTTTATGAAGTAAATGAATTACCATATACTTCAACAGGTAAACTACAAAGAAATAAAGTGATGTCAAAGGAATCTGAAAATGAAGATTAATGAGTTGAAGTTTTACTTGTATAGTCAGGCATTTAAATCACCTATTGTGACACCTAAAGTGTCATTAGACAAAAGAGAATGTTTAATCATCGAACTGATTACTGAAACAGGTGATACGTATTTTGGTGAGTGCAACGCCTTTAAAACACCATGGTACGATAAGGAAACTATATCTTCTGTTAAACAACAGATCGAACAGTGGTTTGTATCAATTAAGAATAAGGATGTATATTCATTTGAAGAATGGCAGTCGCTATTGAACACATTAAATCATTGTCCGGCAGCCCGCAGTACAGTTGTCATGGCGTTATATCAAATGTATTATAAACTTAAAGCATTTAAGGTTGAATATGGTGCTACCGTCAGTGGATGGAGTGATGCCCAATTTGCGACGTTAAAGCAAACGCAACCTAAACGTATAAAAGTGAAATATTCAAATCAATTAATTTCTGATATTAATAAATTAAAGTCATTAGAATTTCCATTTGATATTGTCATCGATGCAAATGAGTCACTCGATATCAATCAATACCAAGAAATAAATAAAGATATGAATCAAAATATATTATATATAGAAGAACCGTTTGCTAATATTAATACCTTAAAACAGTTTGATAATGAACCGCAATTACCTATTGCAATTGATGAAAAGGCAACATCAATTGATGATATTCAGTTTATTGTTTCGCATTATCAAATTGATACTGTTGTACTCAAGCCGTTTAGATTAGGTGGTATTGACCGTGTTATAGAAACCATTGATTATCTAAAAAATAGGGGTATTAATATTGTTGTAGGTGGTATGTATGAATACGGATTGAGTCGTTATTTTACTGCAATGTTATCTCAATATGGTGATTATCCTGGTGATGTGACGCCAGCAGGCTATTATTTTGAAAATGACTTTGTGGAAAATGAAGGTATTTTAAAAGAGGGAATGATTGAATTCATTCCCCCTGTAGTAGATAGAAGTAAATTAGAATGTATTAATGGTGATGTTTAGACTTATTTTTAGCAAGCGGTACTGGGTCATAGCCACCTTTATGTAGTGGATGGCATTTGAGTATGCGTCGAATGCCTAAATATAATCCTTTGAAAGCACCATGATATTGAATCGCTTCACGCGTATATTCTGAACATGTAGGATAAAAGCGACATGTAGGTGGTGTTAATGGAGAAATATAGCGTTGATAAAAATGTATCAAGGCTAAGAATATTTTTTTCATAAAAAAGCCTCCAACCAGAATTTTGAATACAGTTATTTTAACATATTATAAAGGAATGTGATGTACTTGAAGTTTTTAGATAAAGACCAAAGAGAAGTGCAGTTAACATATAAAGCGAATACAGATAATCCAACAGGTAATCACGTTCTTGCAATACCAGTATACCAAGGGAAGTTATTATTTACTCGACATAAAAATAGAGGTATTGAATTTCCTGGCGGCAAAAGGGAACATGGAGAATCAAGCATTGATGCTATCCAGCGTGAATTATATGAAGAAACCGGTGCATATATAGAAGAAATACAGTACATTGCTCAATATACTGTGAAAACTAACGATGCCTCTAGGTTTGTCAAAGATGTTTATTTTATTCAAGTTTCATCTTTAGCCAATCGAACTGACTATTTAGAAACAGATGGCCCTTGTCTTTTTACTTCTATAGAAGACATACCATATAGTGAACGTAGTTTTTTGCTACAAGATGACGCCATTTTACACTGTTTTGAAAGGGTGATTTCACTTGGACTTTATTAAAACGAAAAGAATGCCGATTGAAATAGCTACGCACCAGTTTGATGAAATCACTTATGATGTTGATCATCTAAAAGTGAAGGCACTAATGATGACACCATATAGTAAAGTTAATAGAATAGTGGTTTATTTAAGAGGCGGAAAAGGACAAGTTGGTCGGGTACGAGCAGCTCGCTTAATGCAATTTGCTAATGAACAGACACTTGTTGTGGGTCCTTATTATAGAGGTAATAATGGTAGTGAAGGTAAAGATGAGTTTTATCGAGGAGATTTAAATGATGTCACTGAACTTATACGCATATTACATTCAAAATATCCCAACGCGTTTATACATATGATTGGATTTTCTCGTGGTGGGTTGCAAGGCTTGCTAACATTTCAAGATTTACCAGTTGATAGTTATATCATTTGGGGTGGTGTTTCTGATATACATTTAATGTATGAAGAGCGTGTGGATTTAAGAGGGATGCTGAGAAGAATGGTTGGGCACCCTAAAAAAGATCATGAAGCATATGAAGTTAGAGAAGCGATACAATATATTACACCGCAAAGTCCACCGATTTTAATTGTACATGGTGGTAAAGATAAACAGGTAGGTATTCATCAAGCTTATTATCTAGAACGACGATTGAAAGACATTGGTGTGCATTATGATACACTTTATCAAATGGAAGAAGGACATGTACCTCGACCATTTGCTTTAAAAGAAACTTTAAAGTACATACATAAATGGATGACTCAAATAGAAATAAACAAAAAATAGGGAGTGGGACAGAAATAATAAAGAACCACTAATCATTGAATATGAAGTGGTTCTTACGCATTAGCCACAGCTAATGTGTACTTTAAAATAGGAATACATGAGTGAAACTCATGCATAAGAAATACTAATTTCTAAAGAAAAAGTATTTCTTTATCGTTGTCCATCCCCAACTTGCATTGTCTGTAGATTTTCTTTTCGAAATTCTCTATGTTTGGGGCCCGTCCCCCCGGCAAGGTTGACTAGAAATGAAAAAGCTTGGTACATTAGACCGTCTTTGTAATTTATTACTTAGACGGTTTTATGCATGAACTTTAGTTCATGTATACCTCTAAAGCTTAATTTGAACACATGAGTCAATACGCATGTGTAAGTCATTCTAATTTCTATAAAAAAAAGAATGACTTTACAGTCAACTACTGCCTAAATATGAATGTAACTTGAAATATATATTTATGTCCCAGCCTGTTTTACTTTTATTTATTGAAAGCACCTTTGTCAGAAATGTGTTCGACTTCAGGGCCGAATTTTTTGAAGTTATCTTCAAATCTTTGGATAAGATCATTTGCTTGTGCTTTATATTTTTCAGCGTCGCTCCAAGCATTGATAGGATTTAAGATTGTTTTTGGTACATCTTTAATTTCAACTGGAATATTTAAACCAAATGTTGAGTCTTTTGTAAACTCTGCATCTTTTAATTTCCCTGAGATAGCTTGGTTAACCATTTGACGCGTATAGTGTAAACTAATTCTTCTACCAACACCATATTTACCGCCAGTCCATCCAGTGTTAACTAAATAAACATCAACATCATGTTTATCAATTAATTCTCCTAAAAGATCTGCATAAACTGTAGGATGAAGTGGTAAGAAAGGTGCGCCGAAACAAGTAGAGAATGATGGTTCAGGTTCTGTTACACCACGTTCTGTACCTGCTAATTTAGACGTGAAACCACTTAAGAAATGATACATTGCTTGATCTTTATTTAATTTTGAAATTGGAGGAATCACTCCAAATGCATCTGCAGTTAAAAAGATAATCGTATTAGGATGTGCTGCTTTTGAAGGTAATACAATATTATCAATATGATGAATAGGATAAGCTGCTCTTGTATTTTCAGTGAATTTATTATCATCGAAATCAACAGTACCGTCTTCTTTAACGACTGTGTTTTCTAAGATAGTGCCGTATTCAATAGCATCATAAATTTGTGGCTCTTTTTCTTTTGAAAGATTGATTGCTTTTGCATAACAACCACCTTCAATGTTGAACACGCCATTTTTATTCCAACCATGTTCATCGTCACCGATTAATTTTCTTTCAGGATCAGCTGACAACGTTGTTTTACCTGTACCTGATAAACCAAAGAATAGTGCTACATCGCCTTTTTCTCCCACGTTAGCAGAGCAATGCATACTCATAATATCTTGCATAGGTAATAGGTAATTCATTACTGAAAAGATACCTTTTTTCATTTCCCCAGCATATTCTGTACCACCGATTAAAATCACTTTATGTTTAAATGACACAATGACAAACGTTTCATTCTTCGTGCCATCAACTTCAGGATCAGCTTTGAAATGTGGTGCAGATACAATTGTAAAGTTAGGTTTGATTGATTTTGCTTCTTCTTTAGATTCAGGACGAATGAACATGTTATGTGCAAATAAATTATGCCATGCTAATTCGTTAATGACAGTTAATTTCAAACGTGAATCTTTATCACTACCTGCGTAACCATTAAAAACATATAATTCGTCTTTCTTGCCTAAGTAGTCTAATACTTTATTGTAAAGCTTTAAAAATGTTTCTTCATCGATAGGTTGATTGACGTCTCCCCAATCTACATTATCTCTATATGAAGGTTCAGTAACGATAAACTTATCCTTAGGTGAGCGGCCAGTGTATTTACCAGTGCTAGCATTAATAGCACCTAATTCAGTAAGTTCACCTTCATTATTATCTAATATTTTATTGTAAAGTTGAGTTGTTGATAGTTGAAACTTTGTTGATGGTTTTTCTAATAATTGTTTAATTTTAGTCGTTTCAGAGTATGTATCAATCGACATACTTAATCCCTCCAGATAGTTATAATGTAAGCCTTTACATTTCAATAGTATAACATATCAATTTAATTAATCCACCGTAAATTATTACTAAAATAACTTAAATCATAAATTGACATTAATTCTCTTATTAGGTAGTATTAATTTTAACGGATTCTCTTATCCTGAGTGGTGGAGGGACATGGACCCAATGAAACCCAGCAACCTCTTTTTACATATAAAAAGAAAGGTGCCAAACCGTTTGCAGACGTATAATGTCTGAACGATAAGAGCGAATGGACGTATAAGAGCCTTCACTCTATCTAGGTAGTAGTAGAAGGCTCTTTTATTTAGCTCAAATAAAAGAGAATTATCGTAATATATTTTAAAAGGAGCAAAACATGACTAACAATAAACGATTATTTACTTCAGAATCAGTAACTGAAGGACATCCAGATAAAATTGCTGATCAGGTATCTGATGCAATCTTAGACGAAATTCTTAAAGACGACCCTAATGCACGTGTGGCTTGTGAGACTACAGTGACAACTGGAATGGCATTAATTTCAGGTGAAATATCAACGACGACATATGTTGATATTCCGAAAGTTGTAAGAGAGACCATTAAAGAAATTGGTTATACACGTGCTAAATATGGTTACGATTCACAAACGATGGCCGTTTTAACTGCCATTGATGAACAATCACCAGATATCGCTCAAGGTGTTGATACAGCATTAGAATACCGTGATGATATTTCTGAAGAAGAAATTGAAGCAACTGGTGCAGGTGACCAAGGATTAATGTTTGGTTATGCTACAAACGAAACAGATACTTATATGCCGTTACCTATTTTCTTATCTCATCAATTAGCGAAACGTCTATCAGATGTACGTAAAGATGACATTATAGACTATTTACGTCCGGATGGTAAGGTTCAGGTCACTGTAGAATATGATGAAAATGATAAACCTAAACGTATTGATACTATTGTTGTGTCAACGCAACACGCTGAAGATAAATCTTTAGAAGAAATTCAAGAGGATATTAAAAAACATGTTATTTATCCAACTGTTCCAGAATCATTAATGGATGATAAGACAAAATTCTATATTAATCCTACAGGACGTTTTGTAATCGGTGGACCACAAGGGGATGCTGGATTAACAGGACGTAAAATTATCGTGGATACGTATGGTGGTTATGCACGCCATGGTGGTGGTTGCTTCAGTGGTAAGGATCCAACTAAAGTAGACCGTTCTGCTGCTTATGCTGCTAGATATGTAGCGAAGAATATTGTTGCTGCAGAATTAGCTGAACAATGTGAAGTCCAACTTGCATACGCAATAGGTGTAGCTGAACCAGTATCAATAGCTATAGATACCTTCGGAACAGGTAAAGTAACAGAGGCTGAATTAGTTGAAGCGGTTAGAGCAAACTTTGATTTAAGACCAGCTGGTATCATTAAAATGTTGGATTTAAAACAACCTATTTATAAACAAACCGCTGCATATGGTCATTTCGGACGTACTGACGTATTATTACCATGGGAAAAATTAGATAAAGTCAACGTTTTAAAAGATACGATTAACAAAGTTTAAACGAAATAACTTATGGGATGTTTGAAATATAATAAGATAAATTGCGACTAAATGTCGAAAATGTCATCATTATGTTTTATAATTAGTTGTATTGATCATATAAAAGGAGCGTTGATGTGATGAGTTTATCTTCACCTATTGGTATAGGGTTAATTGTTGCAGTAGTCATTGCATTTATCTTTTTTGTACTATTTTTAATTGCTTTAAATAGTAAGAAAAAGATTAAGCAACAAACAGAAGAAGAATACCAACAAAAAGAACAAAGTATAAAGGCATCTCATGAAGAAGCTTTAGAAAAAGAACGTATTGAGAATAAAAAGGCAGTTACGAAACAAAAAGAAGATTATGAAGCTACAGTAAATAGTAAAGAAAGAGAAATTGATGCATTAAAGCTATTCTCTAAAAACCATAGTGAATATGTAACTGATATGCGATTAATTGGTATTCGTGAGCGTTTAGTCAATGAAAAACGTATTCGTCCTGAAGATATGCATATCATGGCTAATATTTTCCTACCAACAAATGAATTAAATAAAATTGAAAGAATTAGTCATCTCGTTCTTACTCGTACTGGTTTATATATTATTGACTCTCAATTACTAAAAGGTCATGTATATAATGGGATTAGCGGTGCTCAGTTTTCTGAGTTACCAACTATGGAACAAGTATTTAATACGTTGGAATTAGATCAATCAACACCACAAACATTAGTACTTGATCAAAATAATGATCAAAAATCATTATCATTTATAAACTATTCAGACGAAATTCAACAAATACAGAATGTAGCAGGTGACTTACAAAGTAAATTAAATACAAAGTATACACCAACGTCTATTCTTTACTTTAATCCTAAAAATGATGGGGATGTTACTATTTCGAACTATGCTCAAAATAGTAATGTCAAAGTATTAGTTGGACCAGAACAACTTGATGAATTCTTTAACAAATTTGTATTCCATGGACGTATTCAATATAATGTCGACGATTTACAACAAATCATGGAACAAATTGAATCCTTTAATTAAATTTCAACTAAGCTAGTAGAGGTTTTAACTCTACTAGCTTTTTTAGTTTTGAGCACAGAAATTGAATTTTATATGACTTACGTTTAATCTAAGTTTGATTTACTTTCATAGGGTATAGAAATAATGAAATTGTATTTAAGGAGTGGGAATGTATGGACAATATTAAATTTTATAATGGACACACGATGCCGAAAGTTGGTCTAGGTACATTTAGAGTAGAAAATAATGATGATTGTACAAAAGCTGTTAAATACGCAATTGAAAATGGATATAGAAGTATCGATACAGCAAAGGTATATGGTAATGAAGAAAAAGTAGGCCAAGGTATTAAAGAAGGACTTGAATCCACTGGTTTAAAACGTGAGGATTTATTTATTACTTCAAAATTATGGTTAGAAGATTTTGGTAGAGAAAATGTTGAACAAGCTTATGAAAATAGTTTGAAAAGATTAGACTTAGATTATCTAGATTTATATTTAATGCATTGGCCAGGTACGAATGAAGCACTAATGATAGATACATGGCAAGGTATGGAAGATTTATATAAACAAGAGCGTGTTAAAAACATTGGAGTGAGTAACTTTAATGTAGATCATTTTGAAGCATTATTGGCTCAAGTATCTATTAAACCAGTCATCAATCAAGTTGAATTCCACCCATACTTAACTCAAAAAGAGTTAAGACAATATTTAGATGTTCAAAATATCGTGATGGAATCTTGGTCACCATTAATGAATGCTCAAATATTGGATGATGAAATAGTTAATCAGGTAGCACAAGAAGTTGGGCAAACGCCAGCACAAGTGATTATTAGATGGAACTATCAACATCAAGTAGTAACAATCCCTAAATCTGTGACACCACACCGTATAGATGAAAATCTAAATATATTAGATTTTGAATTGAATGATGACCAAATGAAAAAATTAGATGACCTTAATCAAAATAAAAGAATTGGACCTGATCCATCAGAATTTAATGGCCAATAAAAAAGACAAAACCACGTCCTCAAATTGAAAGGGGGGACGTGGTTTTAATATATCATCAACTATTGAAATAAATGATAAGCCCAATAACAACTTAAAAATGCGCCTACAAATTGCAAGAGTGTATAAATAATAAAAGGTATAGGCTTAAATTTAGGTGATACCATGCCTACAAGTTCATTAGATAAGGTTGAAAATGTTGTTAATCCGCCTAAAATACCTGTGATGAAGAATGAATTTATCCAATTGATGTGCAGTGATAATCCAGATACGGTGCCAATTAACACACATCCCATAATATTAACTATCAATGTACCCACAGGTAATTTGGTAATAAATTGATTGAAGTAATTTGATATTATCGCACGGATCATCGCACCGATGCCGCCACCAAGCATAACTAATATCATTGTCTTTATCATAACTGCTCACCTAATTTCTTACCTAGTAAACATAAAAGAATGCAAAGGATGTAACTTATCAAAGCATAAATGATTAATAACGCCCATTGTTGCTGATTATACATTTGAACGAGTTCGAATTGAAATGTAGAAAATGTAGTCAATGCACCCATGAATCCAGTAGTGACGGCTTTTTTTAATAAAGGATTGTTGTTAAATAGCTTAATTGTTAAAGCCGACAAAAATCCCATAAAAAAGCCACCTATTAAATTGGCGCTTAATGTGCCTATAGGTATGTCATGTCCATGATTAAAGAAAGAAAACAGATATCTCAATAATGCACCAAAGGCACCACCGATAAAAATATAAAAATATTGCATTTTCAAAAGTCCTTTCAATTTAATCTGTTTTAAAATATAAAATCATATATCTTGAGTTAGTTGAATGTCATATATAAAACTAAATCAACCAATTCTCATAGAAAAGGTTGATTTGAATAAATCCACACTACGTTATCCATTAAAAAAGGAAACCATAGGTATGTAATGAGGATAAAATATGAATGATAATTACGATGAAAATAAGAATAGGTAAAAACTTACTGGCAATTCTTATCCAATCTTGCTTTTCACGCGCGTGTTTGATAGATTTATCTGCAAATATCACTGAAGCAATCAATATAATGACATTGATCACACTACATGCAATGACCAGTTTAACGAATGAACCTAAAACACTATTCAATAAAGGATTATTTGTATTAAAGAAAAAGCTTATCGCTAATAATATTAATGTAATATAAAAGTAGATTTTTGATTTTGACATGCGCATCCTCCTAGATGGTTATCATTACAATATACTACCATTTTTTAGGATATGAGAATAGTATAAATTAATATAAAAAATGCGTTGAAAATCGAAATCCTATGATATAGGCAAATAATTCGCTTACATTTCAAAAGCATGTTATAAATTATTTATAAATAATTAATGAAGTTATGTTAAATTAAAGCATTTACATACTTAAATATAGTAATCAATAACATTAAATCAATGTTATCGATTAAGGAGGAATTCATTATGAGACAATTAAACGTAGAAGTATTTGCTGACGGTGCAGATATCGAAGAAATGAAAGCAGCATACAAAAACAAACAGGTTGATGGATTTACAACTAATCCTAGTTTAATGGCAAAAGCTGGCGTAACAGATTATAAAGCATTTGCTGAAGAAGCAGTGAGAGAAATTCCGGATGCTTCAATTTCATTTGAAGTATTCGCAGATGATTTAGAAACAATGGAAAAAGAAGCTGAAATCTTAAAACAATATGGTGATAATGTATTTGTTAAAATTCCTATTGTTACAACTGATGGTACGTCTACCATTCCATTAATTAAAGCTTTATCAGCTAAACAAGTAAGACTGAATGTAACTGCTGTTTATACGATTGAACAAGTTAAACAAATTACTGAAGCTGTAACTGAAGGGGTACCAACATATGTATCTGTATTTGCTGGTCGTATCGCCGACACTGGTGTAGATCCATTACCATTGATGAAGGAAGCTGTCGAAATTACACATAGTAAAAAAGGCGTTAAATTATTATGGGCTAGTTGCCGTGAATTATTTAATGTAATGCAAGCTGATGAAATTGGTGCTGATATCATTACATGTCCTGCAGATGTTGTTAAGAAGGTCAATAATAATTTAGGTAGAGATGTCGAAGGACTATCTATTGATACAGTCAAAGGCTTTGCTAAAGATATTCAAAGTTCAGGGTTATCTATTTTATAAATAATCATAAAATGATAGAAGATGAAGAATGAGTCAAAATAGTAGCCAATCGCACGTACATATTTTCAACTTTTATTTTAAGTAAACAATGTACGTTAGATTGGCTTTTCTTATTAAGATTTTTAATTTTGAATTGAATGATTGTTCAAAGTCATCTATGATATATAAATAACCAATTAGAGTAGAGGTGCAATTCTAGCTATGGATAAAAAGACATTTAGTGCTAGAGTAAAAAAGCAATTATGGTTCTTAAATAATAATGAAAAAGAACAACTTAATCAGGAATTGAACCAATTGGATGAACATGAGACTGATGTTTTAAATAAGCCTGTCAAATTTTCAAATCAATTTTTAAGAACTCAAGTATTTAGACAAAAAAATATAAGTTCATTTAGTCTAATTCTATTATTGATGGGAATCGTTTTTACATATGTGATATTATTAGGTGGCTTTCTATTTGGATTAATTACAAGTCTCACAGCTGTTAATTATTTTATTAATCCACAAGTCACTTTATCAACAGTAACAGTGATATTAATTATCGTAGGTGCGATTCTATTGATGATTATTTCTCTGTTCTTAATTAAGAAAGTAACTGCATTTTTTACTAAAAAGTTATTAGAATATAAATTTAATAAGCAGAATACGAATGTGTAATCAAATGGCAAAGAAGTAAGCTTTCTTGCCATTTTTTTATTATAGAAGTGTAAGGTTCGTCTACTACTAGAGATTTAGTATTAGAAAACTGTATGAGTGTGGCATCGCTTTTTGATTGAATTCCAATAATATAGTATGCATTAATATAAATTTGAATAGGAGAACGATGATTTTTAAGAGGGAACAAGATAAGTGTCTCATTAACGTAAAGAGGTATCTTTTTATTAATTTGAAGTAGTCGTTTAGCAAGTTTCTTTTGAAGCGGTAATGATTTTTGATGTAATTCTAATAGATATATTAATGTATTATTGATAGTAAGCGGTAGTGAAATGGCATATTGTTGATAATGACATCGAGTAACACTTTTTGGACCTATCTCTGTTTCAATATATAATAATTGAGATGTTGTAATTTGATTCATGTTGTCATTCCTTTTCTAGGTTGTATTGTAAATGCTGCATAATTTTGGATTGAGTTACTTTTTTAATTTTCTTAATAGTTGATATAGAAAGATGCATTATATTTGCGATTTCAAATTGTTTATAACCCAATAATTTTAAATCTAACCATTGTTTTTCTTGATTATTTAATAGATAATAAATGTCTTGCAAAAGTAATGCATCTTCGTTTAAAAATTGAATGGGTTCATTTTTTGAGTAGACAGTTGTATCAATATTTATAGTAGATAATTTTTTGTTTTCTTTGCGAAATATATCGATAAGATAATAGTTTAGCCTAATAAAAAGATAAGAGGATAATTTGTGAGATTTTGAGGGTTGATAATTATGAGTTAAGTGCCATAATTGGATTAACAGTAATTGATAAAACTCGTCATAATTATAAGTGATTTGGTATCTTTTTAACAAATAATGTATGATTTTGTTGTACTCTTGATAGATAATCTTGAATTCCAAAGTTTTCTCCTATTTATGTACATAAAGCGTTTTTCCGGATAAAATGAATTTAAAATATTTAATAAAAAATTTCATTTGCTTAATTGTAAAAATAGGTGTTAAATAGTAAGCATAGAAAATAACTAGGTATTTAAATTTTACAATTACATTGTCGTATTGTTTAAATAGAGCAAAGTTTGATAGGAGGTACGTATGGATTACGCACACTTAAATTTAGAACATTTTTTCGCACGCAATGACGATTTAGATCGAATTAAAGATCGCTCAGATTTTGTAATGATTAATAATTTTACTAATGAAATGAAATATAGAGATGGTGAAATTGAAGGAACAATTGATTTAAATCAATATTTTTATAAAAATAGATCACAAGCTGTAAGTTTTATCATGATGGAATATAAAAATCATAATAAATAATGGTAAAGGTTTAGACATAGAAATTGAATTGACACTATCATATGTAAATTGCATGCATATAATTCGTGCATCATTTTCCTGAAGATAGTGTCAATATTGTTGTCTAAATCTTTTTCATCTCAAAAGTTTCATTTTTATTACTTTTTATTTATGAATTTGTAACAAAGTATATATTAAATTGTGAATCAGAATTAATAATGTTAAACTTTATTATCGTAATACAATTGAAAAGAATAACAACATTGACCTAAGAGGTGTGAATATGACGAAGCACAAAAAGGGATCTATTGTTGCAATTTTAGGATTGCTGATTATCTTTGTAATTGGAGCAATTATCTTTTTCTCAATGGTTTCTGACCAAATCTTCTTTAAACACGTAAAAGAAGAACAGAAGATTGAGAAATTAGATGTAACTTTAGATAAAGCCGCAAAGAAACAAATAGATAACTATACGAGTCAACAAGTATCGAATAAAAACAATGATGCGTGGAGAGATGCATCATCAACTGAAATAAAATCAGCTATGGATAGTAGTCAATTTATCGATAGTGACGTACAAAAATATCAGTTTTTAGATTTATCTAAATATCAAGGTATTGATGAAAAAAGAATTAAGCGTATGTTAGTTGATCGACCAACTTTATTGAAACATACTGATGACTTTACAAAAGCAGCGAAAGATAAACATGTAAATGAAGTTTATTTAATTTCACATGCGTTATTAGAAACAGGTGCTGCTAAGAGTGAATTATCTAAAGGTGTAGAAATTGATGGTAAGAAATACTACAACTTTTACGGTGTAGGAGCATTAGACAAAGATCCTGTTAAGACAGGTGCTGAATATGCTAAAAAACATGGTTGGGACACACCTCAAAAAGCCATTTATGGTGGTGCTGATTTCATTCATAATCATTTCTTAAAACATGAAGATCAAGATACACTATACAGTATGAGATGGAATCCTAAGAATCCTGGTGAACATCAATATGCAACTGACATTAAATGGGCTGAAAGTAATGCCACTATCATCGCGGATTTTTATAAAGATATGAAAACTGAAGGTAAATATTTCAAGTTATATGTTTATAAAGATGATAAAGATCATTTGAAGAAATAATGAAGCTAATATGGAAAAATGCCTGCAACGGTAATAACTGTTGTAGGCATTTTTGTATACGTTAACTGTATTATTCAGCTTTATTATGACGTGTCATCCATAAAAATATTATAATAGTGAGTGCTATGATTTTAGAAATTAATTTCATTTCATCACCTCTTAGAAAGATTTTATCACAAATTATAAAGGATTAAATTGTTGAAGATTAGGATATATATGAGTAAATATGAAAGTCTAATTTTTGATAATCTATGAACTTGAAAAAGGAATTATTAAGAAAAATTATCACAGAAATAGATTTTAGATAAAGGATGATATAACAATGCGAGTAGCTATAATAGGAATGGGCACAGCCGGTGTCAGTGTTTTACGTCAACTTGTCAAACATGACCATTTTGAAAAATTAAAAGTAGATGTGTATGATGACCGCAATAATATGGGACAGGGTGTTCCTTTTCAAAATGATAGTAGTGAATTACTTATTAATATGCCGTCTAAAAAAATGAGTTTAAATTTAGATGATGATGAAGAGTTTTGGAAATGGTATCAACATCAGCAAGAATTTGAATTCGATAATCCTACATATTTACCACGTTTTGTATTTGGACATTATATGAAATCATATTTATCCAAATTTGATGATCAATATGAAAATATAACAATTATCAATCATAAAGTACGTGAAATATTTACGACTTCAAAAGTAGACGAAACAAATCTTAAATATTACGTTTGTACCTCAGATGATATGAAAGAATGGCGAGAATATGATTACTTATTTTTAACCTTTGGTACATTTGCATATCACGATCCATATCATTTAAAAGGTATAAAAGGGTTTAAACCGACACCTTACCCTACATACAATTCATTAGATGATGTAAATGAAGATGATAGAATTGCAATTCTTGGTACTGGTCTAGCAAGTCTAGATGTTATTCGATATGTCACTGCACATCACCCTAGATTGCCTATTTTAATGACTAGTCGATCTGCCAATTTACCTAGTGTAAGAGGTCAAATGGTAGATATAGAATTTACACATTTAACAAAACAAAAGTTTAATGATTTACAGGCACAGAATTATGGGAATGTCCCATTAGATATAGCAGTAGATTTATTTTTAAAAGAATGTAGCGACTATGGTATAGATTTTGAAAAATTAATCAATAGAAGAACTGGAAATCATATTAATGATTTAAAGTTTGATTTAGAACATGAAAAGGAAATGGGAATTTTCCAAAGTATAATTGAATACTTAAAGGAAAATTTAAATTGGATTTGGAATAGTTTAAGTTTTGAAGATCAACAAATATTCCAAGAGAAATATACTAAAATGATTCAACTCAATTCTAATCCAATGCCTCCTAGAACTGCGAAATTACTTATTGAGTTATTAGAAAAAGAGGCGTTGATTATCCGTAAAAATTTAAAAAATGTATATCATGAGGACGGATTATTCCATTTACAATATGAAAATGAGAATGACATTGAAGATTTTAATGTAGTCATTAATGCAACTGGATCTAAAAACCATTTATCTGAGCTAGATGAAGATGACCAATTAATTCGTAATTTAGAAAATAGGCAAATTGTACAATCTCATCCCATGGGTGGTATACAAATTATTCCTGAAACGAACCAGGTTATTAGTCCTAGATTTGGTACTTTAACTAATGTCATAGCGATAGGACAAATGACAAATGGCGTCAATAAACTTAGAAACGGTGTCAAAATGATTGTTAACCAAGTGGCTAATGCAGTTGATAGATTGTATGACACTCAACAAGACTTTGAAAATATAAACGAAGAGAGCATTTAGCGTTGATTAATGATATTCGGTTATTTTTAAATCCATATTTTATTTAAAAGAGAAACAAAATCCGATGATTTAATTTAAAAGTATTACTTTAATTAAGTACAATGTATAGTAATTGTATTTTTGAAAAAGGTGTAGTATGATTTGAATTGTAGTAAATCAGAATACAATACTCAATTAACCTTTAACAATTTCATATAAAATTCTTTCGGGGCAGGGTGAAATTCCCAACCGGCAGTTATATGAGCCTGCGACCTGCTAACATTTGTTAGTGGCTGATCTAGTGAAATTCTAGAGCCGACAGTTAAAGTCTGGATGGGAGAAAGAATGACGTTTATCGACATTAACATATATTTGTATAAGTATGTGTATTAATAAGTATATTTTTATTTTTTAGATATAAATATGCTTGTTTAAAAATATATGATTTCGCCTTATGCCTTGAAATGTATCATTTCATTGGTGTAAGGCTTTTTAATTTTAGAGGTGATATTTTGAGTAAATTTATGAATTATGCTATTCAACTTGCACAAATGGTTGATGGACAAACAGGTGTTAATCCTCCTGTAGGTTCGGTTGTCGTCAAAGACGGTAGAATAGTTGGTATTGGTGCTCACTTACGAAAAGGTGATAAACATGCTGAAGTTCAAGCTTTAGACATGGCACAATCAGAAGCAAAAGGTGCGACAATATATGTATCATTAGAACCATGTACACATCATGGTTCAACGCCACCATGTGTAGATAAAATCATCGAAGCAGGTATTCAAAAAGTCATTTATGCTGTTAAAGATACTACACTCATTTCAAAAGGTGATGACATATTGAAGAATGCAGGCATTGAAGTTGAATTTCAATATAATGCCGTTGCAGCCCAACTTTATCAAGATTTCTTCACTGCTAAAAGGAATGGCATTCCCGAATTAACTGTGAAAGTTTCTGCTAGTTTAGATGGTAAACAAGCTACCGATGATGGCGAGAGTAAGTGGATTACTAATAAGGATGTAAAAAAAGATGTTTATCAATTACGTCATAGTCACGATGCAGTATTAACCGGACGTAAAACGATAGAAGCTGACGATCCTTTGTACACGACAAGGATAGCTGACGGTAAACATCCAATTCGTGTCATACTTAGTAAAAGTGGCAAATTAGATTTTGGTCAACAACTATTTCACGACAACGCTTCTCCCATTTGGATCTATACAGAAAATAAAAATTTAACAGTAGACAATAGTAATGTAACTATTATATATATGGAACAATGTGAGATTAAATCTATTTTAAAAGATTTATATCATAAAGGTATCGGGAAACTGTTAGTCGAAGCAGGTCCCGAAATTACTTCAGAATTTCTCCAATCAGATCATTTAGATCACCTTGTACTTTATTTTGCCCCGAAAATAATAGGTGGTTCTGGTAAGAATCAATTTTTCCAAACTGACCAAATTATATCATTACCAGATACAACTCAATTTGAAATTGTTAATTCCACGTTAATACATCAAAATATTAAATTAGTTTTGAGAAAGAAGTGATTGCAAATGTTTACAGGCATCATTGAAGAAATAGGAACGGTACAAGAAGTTCGTAATCAAAATTCAGTTCGAACATTAGTAATTACTGCCGAAAAAATACTAGAAGACATGCATATTGGTGATTCAATTAGTGTGAACGGTGCGTGTTTGACTGTCATTGATTTTGATGACCAAACATTTTCTGTTCAAGTGATTAAAGGCACAGAAAATAAAACTTACCTCTCTGATGTTCAACGCCATACGAAAGTTAATTTAGAAAGAGCGATGAGTGGAAACGGCAGATTTGGTGGTCACTTTGTGTTAGGTCATGTTGATCATTTAGGAACGATTTCTAAAATTAATGAATCTGCCAATTCAATGATTATCCAAATTAAAGCATCCAAATCCATACTTAATCAAATGGTTAAACAAGGATCGATAACAGTTGATGGTACAAGTTTAACGATTTTCGATCTTCATTCAGATGCTTTTGATATACATTTGATTCCTGAAACAAGACGTTCCACCATCTTATCTAGTAAAAAAGTGGGAGATAACGTACATTTAGAATCAGATGTATTATTCAAATATGTTGAAAATATTTTAAATCATAATCAATCGAGTTTAACAGAAGAAAAACTAAAAGCATTTGGTTTTTAGGGGAGGCAATAAACATGAAGTTCGACAGTATTGAATTAGCCTTAAAAGCTTTAAAACAAGGTGAAAGTATTATTGTAGTTGATGATGAAGATAGAGAAAATGAAGGCGACTTAATAGCAATAACTGAATGGATGAAAGACGATACGATTAATTTCATGGCTAGAGAAGGTCGTGGGTTAATTTGTACACCTATCAGTTCAAGTATTAGTGAACGCCTAGAGCTCCATCCGATGGAATCACATAACTCAGACGTGTATGGGACAAATTTTACTGTAAGTATTGACCATAAGAATACAACAACAGGTATCAGTGCGAATGAGAGAACACTAACTGCAAGAGCACTAATCGAAGAGCATGCAAAAGCTTCAGATTTTAACCGTCCAGGTCACTTATTTCCTTTAATTGCTAAAGATAATGGTGTGTTAGAAAGAAATGGGCATACAGAGGCGGCAGTAGATCTTGCTAAATTAACAGGTGCTAAACCTGCAGGTGTAATTTGTGAAATTATGAATAATGATGGGTCTATGGCTAAGGGTGAAGATCTTCAAGCATTTAAAGAGAAACATCAATTAGTTATGATTACGATTGAAAGTTTAATAGAATATCGTCAAGTTAATGAATCACATGTAAATCTTAATGCGAAAGTAAAAATGCCAACCGATTTTGGTACATTTGATATGTATGGTTTTACAACTGATTATAGTGAAGAAGAAATCGTCGTTATAACTAAAGGTGATATTAGATCACATGAAAATGTGCGTATCCATTCTGCATGCCTTACGGGTGATATTTTCCATAGCCAACGATGTGATTGTGGTGCTCAATTAGAAGCTTCGATGAATTATATAGAACAAAACGGTGGAATGATTATCTATTTACCTCAAGAAGGGCGTGGCATAGGACTCATGAATAAATTACGTGCCTATGAATTAATTGAAAAAGGTTATGATACTGTTACAGCTAATTTAGCATTAGGATTCGATGAAGATTTACGAGATTATAATATAGCTGCACAGATTCTTAAATATTTTGAAATAGAAAAAGTAAATTTATTAAGTAATAATCCGAAGAAATTTGAAGGATTAAAAGAATATGGCATTAATATTCAACAACGTATAGAAGTGATTGTACCAGAAACACAATATAATCATGACTATATGACAACTAAAAAAGAAAAAATGGGACATTTAATTTAGGAGGATCATAAAATGAATTTTGAAGGAAAATTAGTAGGTAAAGATTTAAAAGTTGCTATTGTAGTGAGTAGATTTAATGATTTTATTACAGGACGTTTGCTAGAGGGTGCTAAGGATACTTTTATTCGTCACGATGTTGACGAAAATAATATTGATGTCGCTTATGTACCTGGTGCTTTTGAAATTCCTATGGTTGCAAGAAAATTAGCTCAAACAGGTAAATATGATGCAGTAGTCACATTAGGATGTGTCATAAGAGGGGCGACATCGCATTATGATTATGTTTGTAATGAAGTTGCAAAAGGTGTATCAAAAGCTAATGAGTCAACAGATGTGCCTGTTATATTTGGTATATTAACTACGGAAAGTATTGAACAAGCAGTTGAACGTGCAGGAACTAAAGCAGGTAATAAAGGTTCTGAAGCGGCTGTAAGTGCAATAGAAATGGCTAATTTATTGAAACAATTTTAAACAAGAAAGGAGAGGGACAGAAATAATAAAGAACCACTAATCATTGAATATGAAGTGGTTCTTACGCATTAGCCACAGCTAATGTGTACTTTAAAATAGGAATACATGAGTGAAACTCATGCATAAGAAATACTAATTTCTAAAGAAAAAGAATGACTTTACAGTCAACTACTGCTTATACATGAATGTAACTTGAAATATATATTTATGTCTCAACCTGTACAGCCTGCCTACAAAATTAGTATTTTGTGGGCAGTTTTTTTTAATGATTTTATTTACGTAAATACTTAGTAGTTAACCCTACAAGAGAAGCAACACTTATACCAATAGCTGAGAAAACACCAACTTTTTTCAATGTCTCTGGTGTCGCAAATTCTTTAACTGCTAATGATAAATTTTGTGGGCGTTCTGCTAATCTTCTCATAAAGTAAGCAAACCAATCATCACCATAAGGGACATATACTGTAAAATGATAGCCCTCATTGGCAATTGTTTGAGCTAACTCTGAACGGAAACCATATAGCATCTGGAATTCCATTTGCTCTTTTTCGATATGATTTTCTTTCATAAATTGTTTCACATGGTTAATAATATTATGATCATGTGTTGCAACTGAAGTGAAATTACGCGCATTTAAAAGTCTTTTTTCAATTATTTTAATATAATTTGCGTCAATCTCTTCTTTAGTTTGGTATGCAATAGAGGCATCCTCTTTATATGCCCCTTTAACGAGTCTTAATCGTAACTCAGGATATTTATCAATCAGTTTTTCAGCATCATAGAGATATGCTTGAATCACTGTACCAACATTTTTGAATTCTCCCTTTAATCGATCTAAAACTTCAATAATTTGTTGTAAGCTATCATATTTTTCAGTATCTATATTGATATGCATGTTCCCATATTCATTAGCTTTAAGTAAAATTTCTCTCAAATTTTGGTATGCAAGTTCTAAGTCAAATTCACTACCTAATAAACTTAATTTGACTGACATATGTGCATCAACATGGTATTGGCTTATGGCTTCCATGATTTCTAATATTTCTTGTTTAGCTTGTTGACTTTCTTGCTCTGTTGTCACAAATTCCCCTAAGTTATCAACAGTAACAGAAATCTTGTTTTCATTTAAATACTCAATTGTTTCTATCAATTGTGGAATTGTGTTACCAGCTACTACTTTGTTAGCACCAAGTCTTGGACCAACTTGTTTAGCAGCATTATTTAAATAACTGTTATTAGACAAAGTTATAAATACATTTTTGAAAACTCCCATCGTACATACCTCCATAACCAAATATCATTGGTAGTTTTAAAATAGTGTATCATGAAACATATTTTTGAGAAAGCGTTTACATAAAGAATTTAATAATGTTTTTAGTAATATTACACGGTTTTGAGGTAGGCATGTCTGCATGTTTAAGATAATAGATTAAAATGGCAATTAATTGTAATGTTTTGGTATAATTATGCTATTGAAGATTTTTGAAAAAAGGGGCAATTTAAGAATGTGGAAGTGGGAAACTGAAAATGACGCAAAAGGCGTTGTTGTCATTGCTCATAATATATTAGAACATACTGGTCGATATGCCTATGTTATTACGATGTTAAGAAGAAATGGTTATCATGTCATAATGGGTGATCTACCTGGACAAGGCCAAACGTCTAGAGCTAATAAAGGACAAATTGAAGATTTTAATGAATATCATGAGAATATATTAGAATGGATTAAAATTGCTAATGAGTATAAAATTCCAACCTTTATTCTTGGTGTAGGTTTAGGTGGTTTAATTTTAATTAACTTATTAGAGCGAATTGAATTACCCGTTGAAGGTTTAATGCTCATTTCACCATTATTAGAATTTAAACAATCAGGTAAGGATAGAAAGAATAAATTACTCTCTAATGTTGGTAAAGTATCCAAAGATACTCGATTTAAAATTGGTATCACAGCTCAAGACCTAACACGTAATGATGAAGTTATTGAAGATACAGTCAATGATGGATTAATGTTGAAAAAAGTGACATATCATTGGTATAACCTTGTAAATGAAATGATGAAAGAGACAATGGAACACATCAAAGATATCAAACCATTACCAACTTTAATTATGACAGGTAGTGAAGATATCATTTCAGAAATCAATGCAACTGAAACATTTAAAGATAAACTAGTAACAAATGAGTTATATTATAAAGTATGGAATGGTTTATACCATGAGATTCATAATGAGCCAGAGCGAGACCAAGTGATGCGTTATGTACTAACTTTCCTTAATAATAGTGTAAATACTATGGGATTTATTGTTGAAGAAGATGAAATTGAAGATATATGATTCTAACCAGGTTGTTTAAGCAACCTGGTTTTTTTGTGAAAAAGTAGTAGAAAACTATTAATCTTTTTTATAAGGTTAATGGAGATAAATACGTAAAATCTTTTTTAATTTATAGTTGCAATTTTAATGTAATATTGATATATTTTGTTTGGATTAAAAATATAATTTTAATATGTAATAAGACTTCGTGTATTGAAATCGAACCATTTTACAAAATTATATTTTTATATGTCACATTTATAGTAAAATACACAAGTCTTAACCAAGCATTTCATTTATCAAATGTTCTGTTAATATGAACAAGCAATATTGACAATTTTTCAATTAACCGATGATAGAAATTTGGGAGTCGGTTATTTTAGAAAATGATAAAATTAACTTGTTATTTTGGGAGATGTTAACTATGAATCAAAATGAAAATGAAAGAGTTTATGGTATTTTACAGTTAGACAAGTTGTTAGCCGATGTTAATTCTATATTTGAAACAATTCAAAAAGAATATGACATGTCTAAAGAAGAGATTTTAATTTTATTAAACCTATGGGAAAAAAGGTTCAATGACATTAAAAGAAATGGACGAGTTTGTTGAAATTAAGCCGTATAAGCGAACAAGAACTTACAATAATTTAGTTAATTTAGGGTGGATATATAAAGAGCGTCCACATGACGATGAACGTACTGTTATTATTCATTTTAATGAAAAATTAGCAAAACAAAAAGATGGTTTACTTGATTTCATTGGGGAAACAATTACATCGAAATCAGAACCTATGCAGACAAGCTTAAAATCAATCTTAGCTGTATAATATCAAAAAAGAAGGGGCCCTTTTTGGGTCCCTTCTTTGTCGCGTTAATAACGTTAACCTCTTTTTTCAATAGCGCATATGAATGGTGCATTATTCTTTTGATTTATAAACTGATATTGTAAGACGTGTGCTTGTTTTTGATCTAAATGTGTTAAATAATCCATTAATGCATCTCGTTCAATTTTACCTTCATCATGACCATGATAAATCACTAATATAATGATACCTTCTTCATTCAATAAATCAAAAATATTTTGGATGGCACTTATAGTTGTTTGATGTGTAGTAACGATTGATTTATCACCTTTAGGTAAATAACCAAGATTAAATATAGCAGCATCGACATTGCCGATATGGTCTTTAGTAATATATTGTTTTACATTTTCATGACCATCTTTAATCAGTTTTACATTTGAATAGTTAGATACCTTCATTTTAGTATTATCGATAGCCAATTGTTGAATATCAAAGCCATATACAAATCCATGAGGCACTTGTTGTGCCAAGAATAAAGTATCGTTTCCATTACCACAAGTAGCGTCAATGACGATACTAGAATCAGTAATATGACTTTGAATCAGAATCTTTGAAAAGGGGAGTATCCGTTCTAGTTTCATGATTTCACCTTATGTTCAAACTTTTTACCTTGATATGAATCTCGACGTGCTAATTCATTGTCTATCTCATTTAGCACTTCCCATTTATTTACACTCCACATAGGGCCAACCATTAAGTCAATTGGACCATCTCCTGTAATACGGTGAATAATCATTTCAGGTGGAAGAATTTCAAGTTGATCACATACGAGGTTTGTATAATCCTCTTGTGACATGAATTCTAACATGCCTTTTTCATATTGTTTTACCATTGGCGTGCCCTTTAATAGATGTAATAAATGAATCTTAATTCCTTGGACGTCCATTTGAGCAACTTCACGTGCAGTTTCCATCATCATGTTATAGTCTTCACCTGGTAACCCATTAATGATATGTGTACATACGTTGATATTATGCTTACGTAATTTAGCGACACCTTCATAATACGTTTGCATATCATGTGCACGATTAATTAAGTCCGAAGTCGTTTGGTGTACAGTTTGTAAACCAAGTTCTACCCAAAGATAAGTTCTTTGATTTAATTCTGCTAAATATTCAACAACATCGTCAGGTAAACAGTCAGGACGAGTAGCAATTGATAAACCTACAACGCCTTCTTCTTTCAGGACAGGTTCATATTTTTCTTTTAATACTTCTACAGGAGCATGTGTATTTGTAAAGGCTTGAAAGTAAGCGATATATTGACCTTCACTCCATTTTTCATGCATTCTTTCTTTGATTTGTTGGAATTGTACTTCAATAGGATCAGCACGATTTCCTGCAAAATCGCCACTACCAGCTGCTGAACAAAATGTACATCCACCATGAGCTACAGTACCATCTCTATTTGGACAGTCGAAACCACCATCTAAGGCAACTTTAAATATTTTTCGACCAAATTTATTTTTTAAGTGATAATTCCAAGTGTGATATCTTTTATCTTCAAAAGCATACGGGAAGAAATTACCCATAAGACATTTTCCTTTCTGTTTTGTATCTAAATAAAGATTTTAACATACTTTAATGTTATAGTGTCTATTATAGATTGAGAAAAATATAAAGAGGAGAACGCAAGAAATGAATATACCAAAATCAGTATGGTGGCTTGTAATAGGTATGGCTTTAAATATTACGGGCGCCAGCTTTTTGTGGCCATTAAATACGATTTACATGAAAGAAGAACTTAATAAAAGTTTAACAATTGCTGGTATAGTTTTATTAATTAATTCTTTGGGTATGGTTGTAGGCAATTTACTTGGCGGTGTATTATTCGATAAACTTGGTGGTTATAAAACCATACTTATCGGCACATTTACTTGTTTATTTAGTACGACATTACTAAATTTATTTCACGGTTGGCCGTGGTATGCTGTATGGCTTGTACTACTAGGATTTGGCGGCGGTATGATTATCCCCGCAATTTATGCTATGGCTGGAGCAGTATGGCCAAATGGTGGTAGACAAACGTTTAATGCCATTTATTTAGCGCAAAATATTGGCGTTGCATTAGGTGCAGCATTAGGTGGATTTGTTGCAGAGTTAAGTTTTAATTATATATTTATAGCAAATCTAGTTATGTATGTACTTTTCGCCATAGTGGCAATCACGCAATTTAATTTAGAAATTAACGCTAAAGTTAAAAGACAAGATAATATTGATTTAAATAATCAAGAGAATATTAGTAGATTTATCTCTTTATTATTAGTTTGTGTCGTATTCGCTATATGTTGGATTGGTTACATACAGTGGGAAACTACAATTGCTTCATTTACGCAATCTATCCATATATCAATGTCTCAGTACAGTGTATTATGGACAATAAATGGAATTATGATTTTAATAGCACAACCTTTAATAAGACCTATTATTATCCTTTTAAAAGGCAATTTAAAAAAGCAAATGTTTGTAGGAATATTAATATTTATGGGATCATTTTTAGTAACTAGCTTTGCACATCAATTTTCAATGTTTGTTATCGGTATGGTGATATTAACATTTGGTGAAATGTTTGTTTGGCCAGCAGTACCAACCATAGCCAATCAGTTAGCACCTAAAGGAAAAGTAGGGCAATACCAAGGTATTGTAAATTCAGCATCGACAGTTGGCAAAGCTCTAGGGCCATTGTTTGGTGGTTTACTCGTAGATTTATTTAATATGCGAATGATGTTTTTAACCATGATCATATTACTAGGTTTAGCTATCATCATTTTAAGCCTTTTTGCGAAAAGTAAAGCTGCTAAAAAATATTTAGACTATCAATCAAATTAGAATAATGAAAAATTGACATTAACCTCTTGCAATCATACGCATAATCAAATACTATTAATTTGTAATAACATGTTATTAGACGCTTTTCTACAGAGAACTAGTGTGGTGAGAACTAGTGTTAAGGACTATAAATAACATTATTAAACATATAACGAATTTAATGATGACATCTCTTACTATTGAATGAAGTGCGCAGAATATGCGAATAAGGGTGGTAACGCGGCTATGGTCGTCCCTTAATCACTAGTGAGGGGTGTCTTTTTATTGAATAGGAGGAAACGTATTGAATTACAATCATAACGAAATCGAGAAGAAGTGGCAAAAATATTGGGAAGACAACAAAACATTTAAGACACAAGATAATTTAGGTCAGAAGAAATTTTACGCATTAGATATGTTTCCATATCCATCTGGTGCTGGTCTACATGTAGGACATCCAGAAGGTTATACTGCAACAGATATCATATCACGTTATAAGCGTATGCAAGGGTATAATGTACTTCACCCAATGGGATGGGATGCATTTGGTTTACCTGCAGAGCAATATGCCCTAGACACAGGGAATGATCCACGTGAATTTACTCAAAAAAATATTCAAACATTTAAACGTCAAATACAAGAATTAGGATTTAGTTATGATTGGGATAGAGAAGTTAATACAACAGATCCTAACTATTATAAATGGACACAATGGATTTTTATTCAACTTTATAATAAAGGATTAGCATATGTAGATGAAGTAGCAGTCAACTGGTGCCCAACACTAGGTACAGTACTCTCAAATGAAGAAGTTGTTGATGGTGTTTCAGAACGTGGTGGTCATCCAGTATATAGAAAACCAATGAAACAGTGGGTACTTAAAATTACAGAATATGCAGACCGATTATTAGAGGATTTAGAGGATTTAGATTGGCCTGAATCAATTAAAGATATGCAACGCAATTGGATTGGTCGTTCAGAAGGTGCTAGAGTTTCATTTAATGTTAAAGATACAGATGAAAAAGTAGAAGTCTTTACAACTAGACCTGACACTATTTTTGGTACGTCATTCTTAGTATTAAGTCCGGAACATACTTTGGTCAATCAAATTACGAGTGATGATAAATTAGAAGAGGTAAAAGCATATCAAACAGAAGCATCTAAAAAGTCTGATTTAGAACGAACAGATTTAGCTAAAGGCAAAACAGGTGTATTCACAGGTGCTTATGCAATCAATCCTGTTTCAGGTGAGCAACTTCCAATATGGATTGCGGATTATGTACTTTCGACTTATGGTACAGGAGCGGTTATGGCAGTACCTGGACATGATGAACGTGATCATGAATTTGCAGAAAAATTTGAGCTTCCTATAATTGAAGTTATTGAAGGTGGCGATGTACAGACCGAAGCGTACACTGGTAATGGACCACATGTGAATTCAGGAGAATTAAATGGTCTGTATAATGACGAAGCCATTTCAAAAGCAATCGAGTTATTAGAAGCGAATCAAGCTGGTGAGAAAAAGGTTAATTATAAATTACGTGATTGGTTGTTTAGTAGACAACGATATTGGGGAGAACCAATACCAATTATTCATTGGGAAGATGGATCTATGTCAACGGTACCTGAGTCAGAATTACCATTATTACTACCTGAAACAGATGAGATTAAACCATCAGGTACAGGTGAGTCACCACTTGCTAACATTGATGATTTTGTTAATGTCACAGATGAAAAGACAGGTATGAAAGGTCGTCGTGAAACAAATACGATGCCACAATGGGCAGGTAGCTGTTGGTATTATTTAAGATACATTGATCCTGACAATGATAAAATGATTGCAGATCCAGAAAAATTAAAACATTGGTTACCAGTAGATTTATATATTGGTGGTGTAGAACACGCAGTCCTTCACCTTTTATATGCTCGTTTCTGGCACAAAGTACTTTATGATTTAGGTGTAGTGCCAACAAAAGAGCCTTTCCAAAAATTATACAATCAAGGTATGATTCTTGGTGAAGGAAATGAAAAAATGAGTAAATCTAAAGGAAATGTAATTAATCCAGATGACATTGTAAATTCACATGGTGCTGATACACTTCGTTTATATGAAATGTTTATGGGACCATTAGATGCAGCAATAGCATGGAGTGATAAAGGACTTGATGGATCACGTCGTTTCTTAGATCGAGTATGGCGATTAATTGTAAAAGAAGATGGCTCATTATCAGATAAGATTGTTGAAACTAATAATAAATCATTAGATAAAACTTATAATCAAACTGTTAAAAAGGTAACAGAAGATTTTGATACATTAGGATTCAATACAGCGATCAGTCAATTAATGGTATTTATTAATGATTGCTATAAAGCGGATGAAATTTATAAACCTTATATAGAAGGTTTTGTAACAATGTTAGCACCAATTGCACCTCATATTGGTGAAGAATTATGGGATACATTAGGGCATTCTGATACCATTACGTACCAACCTTGGCCTACTTATAATGAATCATTATTAGTTGATGATGAAGTTGAAATCGTTGTTCAAGTTAATGGGAAATTAAGAGCTAAAATTGAAATACCTAAAGATTTATCTAAAGAAGAAATGCAAGATTTAGCATTAGCAAATGATAATGTTAAGATGAGTATTGAAGGTAAAGAAATTAAAAAAGTCATTGCAGTACCGCAAAAACTTGTTAATATCGTTGCTAAATAGATAATACTAAAGGAGTTTTACAAATGGAATCAATTACAATAGATCAATTAAAAGAGAAAATTTTGGACTCAAATCCAATTAATATTGTAGATGTACGAAATAATGATGAAACAGCTATGGGAATTATTCCAGGGGCGAAAACAATTCCAATGAATGAAATTCCTGACCATTTAAATGAATTTGATACTAATCAAACTTATTATATTATTTGTGCTGCAGGTGCAAGAAGTGCTAGAGTCGTTGAATATTTAGAGGACTCAAATATTCATGCTGTTAATGTAGAAGGCGGTATGAATGAGTGGGGCACAGAAGGATTAGAAATTAATAATATTTAAGTAAGATCTATCAATAGAGCTAGATTAAATGCTATGTAAATATAGCACTTTAATCTAGCTTTTTTTAATTATGAAGATCATTTCAAGTTTAACATCTTAAAATACAGATATATATGAATAAAAACGTACACTATTTTATTTTTATTTTGTGTACTAGATTTAGAATAATATTGGTGTTAAAATCAAAATAACTATTAATTAATTGAGCGAATGGTTTAAATAGCGATTTAATTCATTTAAGATACAAACACTAAAAATGTTCATTAATTATAAACAACAAGAAGTGCAACAAGGAGGAACAATTAATGAATTTATTTAGAAAAGAAACCTTTAGTATTAGAAAATTTAAAGTTGGTATATTTTCTACGTTAATTGCTACTGTAGCTTTTTGGTCATCAACGCATACCCATTTAGCACAGGCTGATGAAACAAACTCACAACCAGTTGATGATGTGCAAAAACTACAAGAAATAACAAGTAATGGACAATTGGATAACAAAGAAGAGCTTAAAAATAATCAAGAAACAATATCCGAAACGGGTGTTTCTGATGTTTCAAATCAAGTCAATCCCAATAATGATTCTGTAAACACAAATAATCAACAGACTCAAATTGATATAAATGAAAATACAAACAGTTCAATTATTAAAGAGACACAATCATCTAATAATGAATCGACTACGATGATTGAAGGAGCATCGCCTATCAAGACTGATGATACAGTAAATCATGTAAAACCTGTGTCTGAACAAATGTCGGTTAAACCTAAACAACAGGCTGAAGAAAAAATTCAAAATATGAATGCGGTAATGGAACCCGCAACTAAACCTAAGAAAAGACATCGTCGTGATGTAAGTAACACACCTACAGTTGCGGGTGGTACTGGCCCACAAAATGGAACACCGCAAAATACGAATGGTGAATTTTCTATAGATGATGCAACGATTGACCCAAATATAAATAATATTGGAAACAATACATTAAATTATCGTTTTACATTTGAAGATGTAGGTGTTAAACCAAGTGAAAATCGAAATAATCCACAAGTGATTGTATTGAATAGTTTACCTGGATTTAATTTGATTGATGGTGGTAAAGTAGGGGTACTTAATGCCGTTTTAGAAAGAACACAAGTATTCCATCCTGGTGATAGAAATAATAAACAAGCGCAAGGTACGGTTCTTGCATTAGGAAGAGTAGAAGGTAATGATCCTAACAATCATGGTGACTTCAATGGTATTGAAAAAGAAGTGACTGTAAATCCTAATTCAGAAATTATTTTTGATTTTAATACTATGGCAGCCGGTAACGGTAAAGGTGGTACAAACTTAGTAATTAAAGATGCGAATACCAACACTGTTATAGGAAATGGGGACATTCAAGCTGGAGATATGCTTCGTTTATTTAAAGTGCCTGATAACGTTTCGAACATCAAAATTCAATTAATACCTAATAACGATATAATGGGTAATGTAAGAAGACTTGAAAAAAACCAAGATGGATACAGATATTATGATTTTATCGATAATGTAGGTATTCGTTCAGGGTCACATTTATATATAAGTGGAAGAAATAAAGAAAATAATGTTAAAAATAATACAAACTTTACTGTAACAACACAAGTTACGAATAATGGTAAGTCTGGCGCTTCTATGTTACCAGGTGCATTTGAATATTCTATGCAGTTACCTGAAGGTATTGAATATGTACCTAATTCTATAACAACAAGCTTTCCTGATGGAAACGGTCCTAACGATGTGATGAATCCCCTGACAGAGAACTATGACCAAGGTACTCGAACACTTACTTTTACTAGTAATGGAATTACATCAGCGACACCTACTCAAGGAGAACCTACCAGCTTATTAGCCAATAAAACATTAAATGTAACATTTAATTTAAGAGTTAAAAATGTAGCTAATCCAAAACAAGTGACTTTTTCAGATGCAATTAAATCTAAGACTTATACACAAACTTATTTGAATGGAGAACCACCTCAAAGCACAGTGAATGGTGTTCCATATCAAGTTAATATAGTCATGAACAAAGATGATTTACAAGCGCAATATAATTGGGGCGTAGTTCCATCAGATTATACGTATGCATCATACCAAGAATATAATCGTCTAAAACAACAAGCGCTAACGATTTTAAATGAAGATCGTAACCATGTCCCTTTAAATCAACAAGTCTCACAAGCTACAATTGATAATTTATTACATCAAATGCAACACACACTGATTTCTCGTGTAGACGCTGCACGTGAACTTGGACAAAAAGCAGATGATAGATCTGATGAAGTAGATACTGTTAATGATTTAACAGACGATGAAAACGATGCTTATAGAGGGCAAATTACTAATTTAAAAAATGATGCATTAAACCATATAGATGATCAAACTACGGACGATGGTGTAACAAGAGAGAAAGAAGCGGGAATTAACAAGATTAATCAAGTCAATATAGTTCCTGTTATAAAACCCAATGCGAGACAAGCTATAAATGACAAAGCAAATGAGCAAAGACAAAGAATTCAACAAGATCCTGTAGCAACAAAAGAAGAAAAAGAAGCAGCAAATGCACAAGTTGATAATCATGTTGCAACTGCAATGAATAACATTAATCAGGCACATACAAATGATGCTGTAAACGACGCTAAAAATAATGGTATGAACGAAATTAATTCTGATGTACCCGCCAATACGTATCGTGCAAACGCAATAGCAGCTATTAATCAAGCTGTAGTCAAGCAACGTGAGCAAATTAATCAAAATCAAGAAGCAACTCAAGAAGAACGCGACAATGCACTTAATGAACTTAACCAAGCATCTGAGCAAGCGATTCAAAATATAAAACAAGGCATATCAAATAGTGACGTCGATGATGCTAAAAATAAAGGTATTGATGCCATCTTAGACATTGCACCTGTCACAATTGTTAAGCAAGCGGCGAGAGAGGCAATCGCTAATAATGCGCAACAAAAAATTGCAGATATAAATACGAATCATGAAGCGACTTTAGAGGAACGAGAAGCAGCTATTCAGTTAGTCAATCAAGCTGTTACTTCAGCAAATGATAATATATTAAAAGCTAATACTAATAATGATGTTGATGTGGTTAAGAATAATGCATTAAACCAAATACAAGCGATTACACCTGCAACTATCGTTAAAACAAACGCTAAAAATGCATTAAATCAAAAAGCACAAGAACAACACAATATTATTTTTAGTAACAATGAGGCAACAGTTGAAGAACAACAAGCAGCTCAACTTATATTAGATCAAGCATTAAACACTGCAATAAAAAATATTGATAATGCGGATACCAATCAACAAGTAACAGATGCTAAAAATAATGGGCTACAAGAAATTGGGAATGTCCAACCTTCAACACAAGTTAAAACGGATGCTAGAAATGCGGTTACCAATAAAGCAAATGAAGCTATTACTAATATTAACGCAACACCTGGTGCTACTAGAGAAGAAAAACAAGAGGCAGTTGATAGAGTTAATAATTTATTGAATCGCGCTTTAAATGACATTAATACCGTTAATACAACACCAATGGTTGAAGCAATTAAAAATACAGCACTTAATGATATTGGTAATGTACAACCAAATGTAACTAAAAAGCAAGAAGCTATTGGCATATTAAATAATAATGCTGCAACTAAAAAACAAAATATAAATCAAACACCTGATGCAACAACTGAAGAAAAAGAGGCGGCCATTACAGAAGTGAATCAAGCACTTAATCAAGCTATTGAGCAGGTGAACCAAGCTGATACTAATGCACAAGTAGATCAAGCACAACAAAATGGTGATCATAATATTAATCAAATACAAACGCATGTGGTAAAAAAACCTGAAGCACTAAATATCGTAACTCAACAATATAATAATAAATTAGCTCAAATTAATCAGACACCTGACGCTACAATTGAAGAGAAAAATACTGCTATTCAACAATTAAATCAAAATAAGCAACAAGCATTGGAAGCCCTCAATCAAGCACAAACTAATCAAGAAGTTGATCAAGTCAAAGACCAAGCGATTCAAAATATAGATGCGATTCAAGTTAATGTTGTAACTAAGCCTGACGCAAGACAAGCCTTAATAGATGCTAAAACTGATCAAGAACGTGTCATTAATTCTACACAAGATGCTACAGTAGAAGAGAAAAATGCAGCTTTACAAAAGTTAGAGCAAATATTTAATCAAGCAAATGCTTCAATCAACCAAGCACAAACTAATCAAAAGGTAGAAGATGTACGTCAACAAGCAATTGACCAAATCAATACGACTTTACCTGAAACAATCGTTAAAAATAATGCTAGAAATAATATAGAAACAGAAGCTAAGCAACGTGATAATGTAATAGATAATAATGTTGAATCTACAGTAGAGGAAAAAGATGCTGCAAAACAATTGGTCGATCAAGCTAAAAATCAAGCGCTACAGAATATTGCCCAAGCTCAAACTAATCAAGAAGTTAATAATGCTGTAGCAAATGGAAATCAAGAAATACAACAAATTGTTCCAGAGACGATTGTTAAAACAACAGCAAGACAAACGTTACTTAATGCTATAAACAATAAAAAACAAGAGGCAATTGATAATAAAGAAGCAACTCAAGATGAAAAAGATATGTTTATTAATAATTTGAATAATGAATTAAATGATTTAAATAAACAAATAACCGCTGATAATACCAATCAAGAAGTTGCAACTACCAAAGACAATGGATTAGAAAATATTAATCAAATAGTGTTCAAGCCTACTGTTAAACAAAATGCTAGAGATGCAATACAAAAACTTGTTGATCATCAACAAGATTTAATTAATCAAGCCAATGATGCTACCAATGAGGAGAAAAACAGTGCATTAGATAGATTGCAAAATGCTGCAAATCAATTATTAACAGATATTAATAACGCAACTACGAATGCACAAGTAAATCAAATTCAAACAAAGAGCGATGCTTTGATTCCTAATATATTACCTCATATAGTTGTTAAAGAAAATGCAAGAACAATGATAAATCAAACCGTAGGAAATCAAGATAAGATAATTAATGGCGTTGAAGATGCAACAGTAGAGGAAAAAGATACAGCTACTAATGATGTAAATATTGTTGCTAATAAAGCTAAAAATGATATTAATCGATTAACAGATGATACTGAAGTAGAAAATACTAAAAATAAAGCAATTAATGATATTGAACAAATTTTACCTTCTACTAAAGTAAAAACAGATGCAAGAGATTCATTAAATCAAACTTCAGAATTAAAATTGAACGATTTATCATTAACGCCTGATGCTACCAATGAGGAAATCAATGTAGCTAAAGCTTTAGTAGAAAAATTATTAAATCAAGCATTGACTCAAATAAATCAAGATAAAACAACGAATCAAGTGAACCTAACAGAACAACAAGGAGTTAAAGCGATTAATGATGTTCAAGTTAATGTAGTTAAAAAGAATGAAGCAAGAACTGCAATCACTAACGTTGAAGATAATAAAAGCCAGTTGTTTAATAATAACGATGAAGCAACAACTGAAGAAAAAGATGAAGCGATTCAACAATTAAAGACTATACTTCAAAATGCATTAAAAGCTTTACAGTCAGATCAAACTAATCAACAAGTTGATCAAACAGAAAATCAATCAATAGAAGATATAAATAATGTAAAACTTAATATCGTAAAAAAACCTGCAGCCATAAATGCAATTGACCAAGCTTCTACAAAACAAGATCAAGAGATTAATCTAACCAATGAAGCAACAACTGAAGAAAAAGAAATAGCTTTACAACAATTAAAAGCAGCAGTAAACCAATACACTAATGAAGTCTCTAGTGCACATACAAACCAAAATGTTGCGGATGTATTATCAAAAGCATTAAAAGAAATTGAACAAATAATGCCTAATATTGAAGTGAAACCTGCTGCGATAGAAGCATTAAAACAATTATCAAGCCAAATTAAAACTCAAATTAATGAGACAAATGAGGCAACTTTAGAGGAAAAAGATGAAGCTATCAATCAATTGGAAGAAGCGTTAAAAAATAGTATTGACACTGTAGACCAATCGTTAACTAATGCAGAAGTTGCTAAAGCTAAATTAGAATGGGAAACTTTAATCAAAAGTATTAAACCACTTATTAAAGTGAAACCAGAAGCAAATGAAGCCTTAACGTCAATCGCTCAACAAGTAATTCAAGATTTTGAACGTATATCTGAAGCTACACAAGAAGAGAAAGATCAAGCTATTGCGAAGGTACATAAAGAATTGGAAATAGCCAAGATATTAGTATTAAAAGCATTAACAAATGAAGAAGTAGCGCAAGTTAAACTTAAAGAAGTACAACTCATTGAACATATTCAACCAGTAATAGAAGTTAAACCTACTGCAAAAGATGACATTAATCTTGTTGCAAATGAAATCAAAGAAAAAATCAATCAACTTAAAAATGTTAATCCTATAGCAATCAAAAATGCTTTAGATAGAATTGAGAATATTTTAAACGAAGCAAATATGCTTATCAAAGACGCAAAAACAAATGCTGAAGTAGCACAAATTGTTAAAGAAACAATTGAAAAACTAAAAGCAATTCAATTACCTACAGAGGAAATGCAAGTAGAAAAAACTATAGAGAAAGCAAAAGAACCAGTTTTAGTTTGTGTAACTAGTGATAATACTATTGTTATTGAAAAAGAAATAAAGGACAGCTGTATATTGAAAGAAGAAGCGACCCAAATGTTGCCTAATTCAGGTGTTACTAATTATCAACATCCAATCGTTCCTATTATGTTTACATTTGGAATAGCAATATTTGCAAGTAGTCTAAAACGTAGAAAAAAAGATAATTAAATTTCGAAGTGAAATAAATGAAACATGAATGAGTTGTTAAGATTATAGTTATTATGATTATTAAAATAATAGTAACAACTTTGAAATAAAATTGTTACTCAATGGACTAGATTTAAAATTATATTGATGATAAAATCAATAATAAATAAATAGGTTGTACAAATTTATATTATGCGTACAACCTATTTGTTATAGAAATAAATTTTTAATACTCAACATCACGATTTATACACCTAGGAGGATAGTCATTATGAATTTATTTAAGCAACAAAAATTTAGTATTCGTAAGTTTAATGTTGGTATTTTTTCAGCATTAATAGCAACGATAGCATTTTTAGGCGTAAATCCTAATAGTGCAGATGCTGCTGAACAAGATAACGTCAATGTTGGTGGACCATTGACTGAAAATGCTGTTAACCAAGGGCAACCAACTGATCAGGTAACACCAAACGAAAATAAAGCTGGGAATGTTGACCCTACAACAGAACAAGTATCACCGCAAAATACTGCAACTCAAGAACAAAATCAACAACAAAATGATAATCAAAATGCGGTTGAAACAAATAATGCACCAAGCATTGATCAAGTAGCAACTGAAGTTAATAGTGAAGCAAATCAGCCTAATGCTATTACTGACCAACCAGTAAACGAAGATAATCAAGAGCAAGCTCAAACACAGGCTAATCATGAAAAAGCTCAAGAAACACCAAAAGAAAAACAAGATAAAGAGGCACCAGTTGATCATAATGAAGGATTAAATAAACAAGACAAACCAGTTGCTACTGTTGAAAATAATCAAACACCTAAAAAACGAAATAAACGTGATGTGGGTGATGATCAAAATGGTAATAACGTAGCCCCTAATCAAAATCAACCAGTTAATACTCAAGATGAAGCATTAGAAAATGCTAAACAAGGTGCAACAAATGAGATTAATCAGAAAGCTACTGAAAAAAATCAAGTAATAGAAAATACGACAGAAGCTACACAAGAAGAAAAACAACTTGCATTAAACGATGTAGCACATCAACAATTTAATGCTAATAATAACATCAATCAAGCAAACACAACGAATGACGTAACAACAGCTAAAAATAATGGAATTGCAGCCATTGATGCTATAAATGTACAAGCACGTACAAGAGATGCAGCTAGAAATGCAGTAGTTCAAAAAGTTGCAGACCAAATTTTGACAATTAATAATAATCCAGATGCAACAGATGAAGAAAAACAAGATGCAGTTAACCAAGTACATCAAACAGAACAACAAGCATTAAAAGATATTAATGCTGCTAATACAGAAAATGAAATTAATGGTATTCAAACACAAAATGTTAATGCAATTGGCAACGTTGTTCCTACTTCATTAGCTAAACCTAATGCAATTGCAGAAGTAAATCAAGCAGCTGCTACACAAAATGGTGACATTGATACAAATCAAAATGCTACAAATGAAGAAAAAGCTGTTGCAAAAGAACAAGTTGATGGGTTAGTTAAAAATGCAACTACTAATATTAACGATGCTACTAATAATCAAGATGTAACTCAAGCCAAAGAATTAGGAATTAATCAAATCAAAGCAGTTACACCAGCAACAACAATTAAAGACGATGCTAAAAATGAATTAAATCAATCAGCAGACCAAATTAGAAATAATAATACAAATAATTACTTAGATGCAACAACAGAAGAAGTTAATGCAGCTAATAATCAGGTTGATCAAATCGTAAACCAAGGTAATACTGCAATAGGTGCAGCAAATACAACAGAAGAAGTTAATGAAGCTAGAGACCACGGTATTCAAGAATTACAAAATATAGCTCCAGACGTTGTCAAAAAACCAGCTGCTAGAAATGAAATTAATCAAGCTTTTGAACAAAAGAAACAAGCAATTAATGATTCAAATCAATCAACAACAGAAGAAAAAAATGATGCTATCAATGTTTTAGTTCCTAGGAAAAATGAAGCAGATAATAATATTGATCAAGCATTAACAAATGATGAGGTTTCTACTGCAGTTACAAACGGTATAAATCAAATTAATGATGTTACGCCTTCAACTGACAAGAAACAACAAGCGAAATCAACAATTGCACAAGATGCAGAAAATAAAAAACAATTACTTAATCAAGATACAAACTCAACAACCGAAGAACATAATGCAGCTAATGCAAATGTAGATGCGGCCGTTACTAAAGCAAATAACGATATTGATCAAGCAGCAAGCAATGCCGATGTTGATAATGCAGTGACAACAAATCAAGCTGATATCAATCAAATTCAACAAGAAGCACAAGTTAAACCAGCTGCAAAAGCCGAAATTGCTCAAAAAGTCACTGATCAAGAAGCCGTTATTCAAAATACTCGTGGTACAACTACAGAGGAAAAAAATGAAGCTCAACAAGCATTACAGAATGCAAAAACACAAGCAGAGCAAGCTATTGATGCTGCTCAATCAAATGCCGATGTTGAAAATGTGAAGAATGAAGAAATTGCAAAAATTGAAGCAATTACGCCATCTAAAGATTATAAAAATAATGCTATAGCTGAATTAGAAAACGTAGCAAATCAACGTAAACACGATTTAACACAAGATCCAGATATGACTAAAGAAGAATATGATTATGCGATAGATTCAGTCGATCGTATGTTAGGACAAGGAAGCGCTAACGTATATCAAGCTGGAAACAAACAAAGTGTTGATGATAATAAAAATGATGGTATTAATACTATCAATCAAGTTCAAGCCTTTGTAACAACTAAAGCTAATGCTAGAAATGAAATTACTCAAGCTGCAGATCAACGTAAAGCTACATTCCCTAATGATAATAATGCAACAACAGAAGAAAAAGAAGAAGCATCAAACAACGTTGACGCTATCGTTGCAGCTTCAAATGAACAAATTAACCAAGCTAAAACTGACGCAGCAGTAAATCAAATTAAAGATCAAACGATTCAAGAAATTAATCAAGTTACACCTGCGAATACTAAAAAAGAAACAGCATTAGCGAATATTAAAACGAAACAAGACCAACAAACTTATATTATTAACAATGAACCTAATGCAACAGCAGAAGAAAAAGAAGCGGCATTACAAGCATTAACTCAAGCAGTGACTACAGCTAATGATGAAATTAATGCTGCAACTACAAATGCACAAGTTGAAACTGCAGTGCAAAATGGTGAAACTAATATTAGTAATGTTATACCTCAAACTCAAACTAAAACAAACGCTAAAAATGAAGTTGATCAAGCAGCAGCAAATCAAAATGCAGCTATTGAACAAAATCAAGATGCAACAACAGAAGAAAAAGACGCGGCTAAACAACTAGTAGCTCGCACACAAAATAATGCAAATCAAGCTATTGTAAATGCAGAAAATGCTGCAGATGTTGAGACTAAAAAGAATGAAGGCATTAATAGTATAGGTCAGATTACTGCTGATACAGGAATTAAAACAGCTGTTAAAACAGATTTACAAAATCAAGCTAACGATAAAAAACAACAAATAGCTAATAATAATGGTTCTACGGAAGAAGAAAAACAAGCTGCAAATACAAAAGTTGATGATGCATTACAACAAGGTTTAACAGATGTGACTAATGCTCAAAGTATCGTTGATGTTAACAATGCAGTTAAATCAACTGATCAAGCTATTCAATCAGTTCAACCAGAAACAACAGTAAAAGACAATGCAAAACAAGCAATTCAAAATAGCATTAATCAACAAATAGAAGTTATAAACCAAAATCCTGAGGCTACTCAAGAAGAAAAACAATTAGCTTCTAATAAATTAGATGATATTGCAAATCAAGTAACTGGTAATATTGACCAAGCAAATACAAGTAACGATGTAGACCAAGCTAAAAATGAAGGTACAACTCAAATCAATCAATTTGTTCCATCTATTGTTAAGAAATCAAATGCAAATCAAGAACTAGATAACACGGCTGATTTAAAACAAGAGGAATTAGATAAAACACCTAATGCAACACAAGAAGATATCGCGGAAGCAAAACAAGCTGTTCAAAAAGCATTAACAACTGCAAAAGATCAAGTTGCTCAAGCACAAACTGATCAAGATGTAGATAATGCTAAGTCAAATGGTTTAGCTGAAATTAAAGCTATCCAACCAATTGGAACACTTAGACAAGCTGCATTAGAAGAATTTACAGATGTCTATAACGATAAAGTGAGTGAAATAGAAGCGGATATTGATGGAACGAGAGAAGAAGTTAACGATGCACTTAAAGATTTAGAAGCAATTAAAACGCAAGCTGAAGCATCAATTAACCAAGCTATTAATGTAGCTAGATTAACTGCTGCAAAAGAACATGCTATAGAAAATGTAAATCAATTTGACGTAACATTCACTAAAAAGCCATCAGCAATCGTTTCTATTAATCAAGTTGCTACAACTAAAGAAAATGAAATTAATGCAAATACTACTGCTACAGCACAAGAAAAAGAAGCGGCTATTCAAAATGTTAAAGAACAATTAGAAATTGCTGAAATCAATATCAATAATGGTGAAACAAATCAAGAAGTTGAGGATGCCTTAACTAACGGAGAAACTGCAATTAATGGTATTAATCCAGAAGTTGTAACTAGACCTAACGCGATTAATTCAATTGATAATTTAGCAACTCAATTAAAAGAAACATTTGCAAATACACCTGGTGCAACAGTTGATGAATTAAATGAAGCTAATCAACAAGTCGATCAAATCGTACAATCTGCTAAAACTGAAATTGCCAATACAACTTCTGATATTGATATTGCTCAAATCAAAGCCAATGCAATGAATGATTTAAATGCAGTCGTAGTAAATGTTGAACAAAAAGCAATTGCTGCTAATACGCTTAAAGAACAAGCAGACAAGGTTCAAGACATGATTGATTCCAACGATGACGCTACTGAAACTGAAAAATTAGCAGCTGAAGAACAACTAAATGATATTTTAGAACAAGGTCTATCTGATATTGATGCTAAAGATACTAACGATGACATTACTAAAGTAAAAGAAAGTGCTTTAGAACAACTTAAAGCAATTAATGTCGTTGCGGTGGTAAAACCAGAGGCAAGAAATACAATTGCAAATCTTGTTCAAAAACAAATCGATAAAATTAATCAAACTCCTAAAGCAACTAAAGAAGAGAAAGAAGCAGCGATTGAACAATTAAATCCAATCGAACAAAATGCGATTGAACTTATTAAAGCAACACCATCTGATTCTGAAGTGAAAACGATTGTGAAAGACGCTGAACAACAAATTTCACAAATCGAAGCACAAGCGTCAATCAAAGATGAGACAGAAAAAGAAATTAATAAGCATATCCAACAGCAAAAAGTAATAATCAATAATGCTGATGTTTCTCAAAGACAAAAAGATAAAGCATTAAGTCAATTAGATCGTCTTGCTTCACTTATTGCTGATCAACTAGACGCTGCTGATACAAATGAAGCAGTTATAAAAGTGAAAGAAGAAGCTATTGAACAAATTGAAGCAATTCTTCCAGAAACAGATCAACAAAGTCCACAAAAACCTGATGTAGGCTCTAATCCTACTAAAGAAGCAAATGGAAATGACGAAGGTAACGATGAATCAAACACATTAACTAAAGATGAGTCTGAAGAAACAATAGAAACAGACTCAGAAGTTGATAAACAAGATAGTTCAGAAACATTACCTGAAACTGGACAACATGATAATCAATTACCTTTAGCTGGTATTACATTTGCTGCAGGTGCTGCATTAGTAAGTAGAAGACTGGCTCAAAAGAAAGACGAATTAAAATAAAACAATATATTAACAGAGTCTAGAGAAATCTAGACTCTGCTTTTTTTAATTTTATTAATTATTTTATAGATTTATGTTTACCGGCATTTAAACCCGCTACATGTCCAGTGACTAATGCGCTTGTTATATTATAACCGCCAGTATAACCGTGAATATCTAATACCTCACCGCATAAAAATAGACCAGGAACTAATTTAGACATCATCGTTTTAGGTTCAATTTCTTTTAATGATACGCCTCCACCAGTAACAAAAGCTTTATCAATAGGTAAGGTCCCATTAACTTTAAATGTAAATCCTTTTAATAAGTTAACAATTGTATTCAATTGTTGATTGGATAAATGGTGTGATGTTGTTTCGTTATCGATATTAGCTTGTTCTAGTATAAATAATAAATAGCGTTCTTCAATCAGACCATGTAAACTATTTTTAATGAATTTATCTGGTTCATCTTTTAGCATACGTCTAATTTGTTGCGTAAGTTCTTCTTGATTTAACTCTGGAAAAGCGTCAAGTGACATTAGAATTTCTTTTTTCTTTTGATTCTTTTGTTCTTTATATACAAATTGACTACATCTTAATGCAGCAGGTCCACTGACACCAAAATGCGTGAAAATCATATCCATTTGATGACTGATTCGTTTTTTACCATTTTTCTTTAATACGGATAGTTCTACATCTTTCAAACTTAAACCTTTTAGTGTTTTATTTTTAATAAAGCGCTCGGGTGAGGTGATTGGCACTTCAGTAGGAAACAATTCAGTTATGGAATGTCCTAAAGATATTGCGAATTGATAACCGTCACCTGTCGAACCTGTTTGTGGAACACTCGTACCACCCGTTGCTATAATCACACTCATTGCTTCATATATTTGTTGGGCTGTTTCTACCTTAAAAATACCATCTTCATTTACAGATAGATGAGTCACAGCAGTTTCTTCTTTAACAGTGACTTGTTGTTCATTAATTGTACTTACTAACGTGTCAACGACATCTTGGGCCTTGTTTGAAACGGGGAACATTCTACCGTGATCTTCTTCTTTTAATTTAACGCCCCGATCTTCAAAGAATTCAATAATGGATTCATTATCAAATATTGAAAAAGGACTATATAAAAACTTACCGTTACCTGGTATGTTTTTAATTATTTCTGCATAGGGTAAGCGGTTGGTAACATTACAACGACCACCACCTGAAATTTTTAATTTTCTACCAAGACCTTTTTTCTTTTCTAATATAAGAACTTGATTACTATTAGAACTAGCAGCTACAGCAGCCATTAAACCACTTGGGCCACCACCGATGATGATTGTTTGATACATATTAACTTCCTCCAATGAATATTCAACACTATTGTATATGAATCAAAAAATATATGCTACAGAAGTTGTATAATTAGATGACAATGCATAAAATAATAACTATAATAGAAAACTTGAAGTATTATGAGATACATAACCCAATTTTAAAGGATAAATAATGATTAATTCGTTTTCATCATCTCAACATTTAAAATTATTATAAAATCAATCCCCATGTTAGTCTTTTTGTGATATATTTTATAATAATGTAAGCTAATGATAACGAACGCAACATGATTTCAACTTGTATTAATAAACTTTTAAAGATAGGAAGATAGTTAATGAGCGAAAGTAAAGAAATGGTTCGAGGGACCTTTTTAATTACACTAAGTATTTTAATTACGAAAGTTCTCGGTGTACTATTTATTATTCCATTTAACCATTTAATAGGCGGACAAGAAAATATGGCACCGTTCACGTACGCCTATGCACCATACAATATTGCGATAGCTGTAGCTACAGCAGGGGTGCCACTTGCAGCCTCAAAATATGTAGCTAAATATAATGCATTAGGTGCATATAAAGTCAGTCAGAAATTTTATAAATCAAGTTTTATTGTCATGAGTATTACCGGTGTACTAGGATTTTTAATTCTATATTTCCTAGCGCCATTTATTTCAGAATTAACTTTATCTCGTAATGCGTCAGATAAAAATGGATGGTCTGTGGCAGATATCACTTGGATTATTAGAATTATCAGTATGGTAGTTATTTTTATCCCTGTATTAGCAACTTGGAGAGGTATCTTCCAAGGTTATAAATCAATGGGGCCTACTGCAGTATCTGAAGTAACTGAGCAAATAGCGCGAGTGATTTTTATCTTAGTAGGTAGTTACTTAGTCTTAAATGTATTTGATGGCACAGTACTAATGGCGAATGGTATTGCAACATTTGCTGCAGCTATTGGCGCTATAGCAGGTATCCTTACATTATGGTATTACTGGAGAAAACGTAAGAAAAATATTGATAAAATGGTATTATCAGATTATACCGATATCAATGTTTCATACGGCAATATGTATAAAGAAATCATAAAATATAGTATTCCGTTTGTTATAGTAAGTTTAAATTTTCCATTATTTAATTTAGTCGATCAATTTACACATAATGGTGCATTATCTGTAGTAGGTGTATCATCACAATTACAAGACATTTTCTTTAATATGTTAAATATGTCGACAAATAAAATTGTTATGATTCCTACATCGTTAAGTGCTGGTTTTGCAGTAAGTTTAATTCCATACATTACCAAAACGTATGAAGAAGGTCGCTTTGAAGAAATGCATAGACAAATCAGAACGTCAATTGGTGTACTGATGTTTATTACAGTCCCAGCAAGTATTGGTATTATGGCATTAGCACAGCCATTATTTACAGTCTTTTATGGATATGACCCAGTAGTTCAAGGTCATGATCCTAACTTTGATGGTAGTAGATTACTGTTTATCTATGCACCAGTTGCAATTCTAATTTCACTATTAAGTGTGACTGCATCTATGTTACAAGGTATAGATAAACAAAAGTTAACCGTTTACGTTATTTTAGGTGCTGTTGCTATTAAATTAATCCTTAACTATCCACTTATTATGTTATTGCATACACCGGGGGCCGTACTTAGTACGTCAATTGCATTACTCTTTGCAATTGGATGTAACTTCTACATCTTAAAGAAATATGCACAGTTCAAATTTAGTTATAGTTGGATTCACTTCGGTAAAATCTTTTTATATTCATTTATTATGATGTTAGGTGTAGAGTTAGTATTCTTTATTGGAAAATTATTCCTAGCACCTAGTAAATTAGGTTATTTAATCATTATTGCTGTAGGCGTTGTTGTAGGTGCTGCTATATATGGAGGTATAACAATTAAGACTAAATTTGCAGATGAGTTTTTAGGTGATATTCCTGAAAAAATCAGACGTAAAGTTGGTTTCTTAAGATGAGATTAGATAAGTTCTTAGCTAATATGGGTATAGGTACACGCAATGAAGTTAAGCAAAGTTTAAAAAAAGGTTACGTTAAGGTGAATGATAAGGTGAATAAGTCACCTAAAACGCAAATTAATCCTGATGAAGATATCATTACAGTTAATGGTGAAAAAATTATATATATCGATAAAGTGTATATCATGTTAAATAAGCCATCTGATGTAGTGTCAGCGACAGAAGATGATAAACATCAAACTGTAATCGATTTAATCCCTGAGTACAAACACTTGGGGATTTTCCCTGTAGGTAGGTTAGATAAAGATACTGAAGGGTTATTACTAATCACTAATGATGGTCAATTTAATCATAATTTGATGAGTCCAAATAAACACGTGCCTAAAACATACGAGGTAGTATCAAAAAATGATGTGACACAAAGCGATGTAGAACGTTTTAAAGAAGGATTAGAATTGTCTGATGGGTTACTAAAACCTGCACAATTAGAAATCATTGAAAATCGAAGATCACGTGTTACGATATACGAAGGTAAATATCATCAAGTTAAAAGAATGTTTCATGAGATTGAAAATGAGGTATTACAATTAAAACGTATTAAAATTGCTAATTTAGAGTTGGATACATCACTTAAATTAGGCGAATTTCGTTTATTAACTGAAGAAGATTTTAAATTACTTTTAAACTAAAGAAAGAGAAGGTGTTTGAATATGGCAAAAGGTACAAATTTATTTAGAGTAGTATTAGGTTTAGGTGGTGCTGCAGCAGCAGTTCTATTATCTCGTAAAGAAAGCAGAGACAAATTAAAAGATCAATATAATCAATACAAAGAAAATCCAGAATCATATAAAGCGAATGCTAAAGACTTTGCAAACCAAATTAGTTCTAAAGCTAACGAAACAATTCAAGATGTTAAAAGTAATCCAAAAGGTTACGTAGAAAGAATTAAAAATGATCCAAAAGCATTCTTTGAAGAAGAAAAAACTAGATTCACAAAATTAGATGAGAATAAAGCTGATGATTTAGAAGAAGGTAAATTTGATGATGAAGGTGGCGCTACAGCTAATAATAATTTACGCGTCGTATCAGAAGAAGATTTAAAAAATAATAAAAATGCCTTAGAAGATAAAAAATAATTGTGAATCACTTATATGCCTGTACACGTTTTTAAGCTAAATGTGTACAGGCATTTTTTTGTAATAAAAATTTAGAAAATTTAGTAATTTTTCTAACATCTTACTGTAGTTTCGGTGTAACTTCATGTAAAATGGAAAATAACTTATTAAAAAAGGAAGTCGAATTCGAATGTGGAAAGAAAAAGTTCAAGAATACGAAAACCAAATCATTGAAGATCTAAATGGATTATTGTCAATAGAGAGTGTAAGAGATGACAGTAAAGCAAACGACGATGCACCAGTAGGCCCTGGCCCAAAAGAAGCCTTAAATTATATGTATCAAATTGCTGAAAGAGACGGCTTTTCTACGCATGATGTTGATCATATCGCTGGTAGAATTGAAGCGGGTAAAGGTGACGATGTATTAGGTATTCTTTGTCATGTTGATGTTGTACCAGCTGGCGATGGATGGGATTCAAATCCGTTCGAACCCGTAGTGACTGACAATGCTATCATTGCTAGAGGCACATTAGATGATAAAGGGCCTACGATTGCGGCTTACTATGCTGTGAAGATATTAAATGATATGAAAGTAGATTGGAAGAAACGCATTCATATTATTATTGGGACAGATGAAGAATCTGATTGGAAATGTACCGATCGTTATTTCCAAACGGAAGAAATGCCCGCTTTAGGATTTGCACCAGATGCTGAATTTCCCGCGATTCATGGTGAAAAGGGTATTACGACTTTTGACTTAGTACAAAATGAAATGGCTGAAGATGTAGATGAACCAGACTATGAATTACTAGCGTTTAATTCAGGGCAACGTTATAACATGGTGCCTGATCATGCAGAAGCTAAAGTATTAGTTAAAGAGCACATGACTGATGTAATTCAAAACTTTGAATACTTTTTAGAAACGCATCATCTTCAAGGTGAAAGTACTGTAGATAGTGGTATTCTTATATTAACTGTTGAAGGTAAAGCTGTTCATGGTATGGATCCTTCTTTAGGAATTAACGCAGGCCTATATCTTTTAGAATTCTTAGCTACGTTAAATTTAAATAAAAGTGCAAAAGATTTTGTAAACTTTAGTAACCAATATTTACACGAGTCTCACTTTGGAGAAAAAATGGGAATGAAATTCCATACTGATATTATGGGTGATGTAACTACAAATATTGGTGTGATGACTTATGATAATGAAAATGCAGGACGTTTTGGTGTGAATCTAAGATATCCTCAAGGCTTCGAATTTGAAGAAGCTATTGATCGTTTCTCAAAAGAAATTGAAGCATTAGGATTTAGAATTGAAATGGGTAAAGTACAAAAGCCACATTATGTGGATAAAAATGATCCATTTGTTCAAAAATTAGTGACTGCATACAGAAACCAAACTGGAGATATGACAGAACCGTATACAATTGGTGGCGGTACTTATGCGAGAAACTTAGACAAAGGTGTGGCATTTGGCGCAATGTTTAGCGACTCTGAAGACTTAATGCATCAGAAAAACGAATACATCACGAAAAAGCAACTATTTAATGCAACGAGTATTTATCTCGAGGCGATTTACTCATTATGTGTGGAGGGATAATTTATGACAAAAGTTTTTATTAATGGTGAATTTTTAGAACAAGAAGAAGCAAAGGTCTCATATGAAGATAGAGGTTACGTGTTTGGAGACGGTATCTATGAATATATTCGTGCATACGAAGGTAAGTTATTTACAGTTAAAGAACATTTTGAGAGATTTTTAAGAAGTGCTAATGAAATAGGATTAGACCTTAATTATACAGTCGATGAATTAATTGAATTAGTACGTAAATTATTAGATGTTAACGGTGTTAAAAATGGAGGGATTTATATTCAAGCAACACGTGGTGCTGCACCACGAGAACATTCTTTCCCAACGCCGCCTGTGAAACCTGTGTTAATGGCATTTACTAAGAGTTATGACAGACCGTTTGAAGATTTAGAAAAAGGTATTTATGCTGTAACCACTGAAGATATTCGTTGGTTACGTTGTGACATTAAAAGTTTGAATCTTTTAGGAAACGTATTAGCTAAAGAATTTGCTGTAAAATATAATGCGAGCGAAGCAATTCAACATCGTGGTGAAACAGTTACAGAAGGTGCTTCAAGTAATGTCTATGCGATTAAAGATGGAAAAGTGTATACGCATCCTGTGAATAACTTTATTTTAAATGGTATTACAAGAAAAGTTATTAAATGGATTTCAGAAGATAAAAATATTCCATTTATTGAAGAAACGTTTACAGTTGATTTTCTAAAAAATGCAGATGAAGTGATTATATCTAGTACGTCAGCTGAGGTCATGCCTGTAGTTAAGATTGATGGAGAAGATGTCGGAAATGGCAATGTAGGCGACGTTACGAGACAGCTTCAAGATGGATTTAACGAATATATCAAAACACATAGTTTATAAGTTAAATAATTATCAAAATTTCTCCAACTATCTCACTCTAAATATGTTATAATATAAGTCAAAGTAGTTTTATAATTTTTAAAAGAGCGGACTAGTAAAATGTGTCTTTTAGTTTCTCATTTTTAGTTGAAATATAATGATAAAAATTATAAAATCTTCTATGAGTGATAAAAAATGAGGACGCAATTTTAAAGCATATTTTTAGGGACAAAAATATAAAAATTAGCCAACTCACAAAACTGTAAAATTAATTTAAATGAGCGTGTAGATATGACTATACGGTTTCTATAAATTAGAATATATGGCTCTTGAAAACATATTTCTGGAGCCATTTTCTAATTGAAAGTGAGGTGAACGTGTTGGAGCAGTTTTATCAGTTAGGGTGGACATTAGATTCAGCAGGTGGTGCTTCTGGTGAAGCTTATATGGCTGAACAAGATGGACAGAAGTTGTTTTTAAAACGAAATACTAATCCTTTTATTGCAGCATTATCTGCAGAGGGTATTGTACCTAAATTAGTTTGGACGAAAAGAATTGAAACTGGTGAAGTAGTTACGGCGCAACATTGGAAAAACGGTCGCGAATTAACAGCGAACGAAATGCAACAGCCTAGAGTAGCCAAAATATTGAAGAAAATCCATAATTCCAAACCATTATTGACAATGCTGAAAAGAATGGAAATGGAACCCATTACACCAGAAATTATGTTGAATAAAATCAATGCATCTCTTTCAAGAGAAGTATTAACGCATCATGTTGTTAGAAAAGCATTAACATATTTAGAAGACCATATACCTAATTTAGATTCAAGATTTTTCACTGTAGTACACGGAGACGTCAATCACAATAACTGGCTTTTATCAGATCGTGACGAGCTATTTTTAGTAGATTGGGAAGGTGCTATGATAGCAGATCCTGCAATTGATATAGGTATGCTGCTTTACAACTACGTTCCTGAAAATAAATGGTCTAAGTGGTTTGAAACATATGGCGTTCAAGAAAGTCTAAATCTAAATAAGCGTATGAAGTGGTATACAGTTATTCAATCAATTGGTATGGTTCAATGGTACGAAGAACAAAAGCGTTTTAAAGATATGAATACTTGGCTTGAATTTTTAAATGAAGTGATGAATAGCAACTTATTTATATAAGGAGAAATTGAGTATGAGAGTTCGCTACAAACCTTGGGCGGAAGATTATTTGAAAGACCATCCAGACTTAGTGGATATGGATGGTTCGCATGCTGGACATATAGATGAATGGTTTGATAAAAAGCAACCTATTTATATTGAGATTGGCTCGGGTATGGGACAATTTATTACAACACTTGCCGCACAACATCCAGACATTAATTTTGTGTCAATGGAACGTGAAAAAAGCGTCATGTATAAGGTCTTAGATAAAGTAAAAGAGCAAAATTTATCGAATCTTAAAATGATTTGTAATGATGCGATTGAACTTAATGAATACTTTAAAAATGGTGAAGTTTCTAGGATTTATCTTAATTTTTCTGATCCATGGCCTAAAAAACGTCATGCTAAAAGAAGACTCACATATCATACATATTTAGCACTATATAAACAGATTTTAGTTGAAGACGGAGAAATCCATTTTAAAACAGATAATAGAGGTCTTTTTGCGTTCAGTTTAGAAAGTATGTCTCAATTTGGTATGTATTTTACTAAGATGAATTTAAATTTACATGATGAAGACGACGAAGATAATATATTAACAGAATATGAACAGAAGTTTTCTGAAAAAGGTTCTAGAATTTATCGTATGGAAGCTAAATTTCATAAAAATATATAATAAAAAGACAAGTTCCTTAACTGGGACTTGTCTTTTTTGTTATTAAAATATGTTCTGAATTGCCATGTAGTCATTCTATAATAGCACTAAGTCATTTATTGCTAATGGTCTATAAATATTATAGATTATAATTAAGTTTGAATGTATAAAAACTGAAATAAGGAAGTGATTTTATGAAGTTAGGTGCATTAACAATCGATGATATAAATGGAGGAAATACGCATATAGATGGTGGCGCAATGTTTGGTGTGGTTCCTAAACCACTTTGGACAAGAAAATATAAAGTGAATGACAAGAATCAAGTTCATACGCCTACACATCCAATTCTCATTCGACACCCAAAATATAATATTTTAATAGATGCAGGTATTGGAAATAATAAGTTAACTGACAAGCAAAAAAGAAATAGTGGTGTTACACAAGAAAGTTTTATTAAAGAAGAATTAGCGTATTTTGGACTTACACCTGATGATATTGATTTGGTTTTAATGACTCATTTACATTTTGACCATGCTGCGGGACTTACAGATGAAAATGGACACGCTCTGTTTAAAAATGCTACACATTATATTCAACAAGATGAATGGCATGAGTTTCTAGCACCTAATATACGTAGTCAGGCAACATATTGGAAGGAAAATCAAGGTGAATATGATGAAAGAGTTATTTTATTTAAGGATGAAATCGAACCAGTTCCAGGTATTAAAATGATTCATACTGGTGGACATAGTTTTGGTCATTGTATCATCACTATCGAAAGCGAAGGGCAAAAAGCAGTACATATGGCCGACATTTTCCCAACCTTGGCTCATCGTAACCCACTATGGGTTACAGCATATGATGATTATCCTATGACATCTATTCAAGAAAAAGAAAGATGTATTCCGTATTATATTTTTAATGATTATTGGTTCTTGTTTTATCATGACGAGAACTACTTTGCACTAAAATTTGAATCTGATAAGCACAATATTAAAGAAACAGTTAAACGTGCATATAGACTATACTAAAACAATGAGAAAGGTTATAGCTTTGTTCAAGAATCTCAATATTTTTGAGTGAACAATCTATAACCTTTAATTTTATATTAATGTGTAGTCTATAATTCTATAATATTCAACACTTCACCTGAATAGGCATCTGCATAAAAATCATAATCTACAAGTTGTCCATTTTTAGTTGCAGTTATGCCACCAAGATAAACTGGTCTATTAGCATTAATGTTAGGATCGTTGAGAGGTTGATGTACGATATATGAGCCTTTAACGTCCATAAAATAAGTTTTAACTTCATTTAATAATTTATCGGGATTATAATATTTTTTCTTAGCTAGGTATGCAACGATACCAGCTGATATGATTACAACCGTACAAGCACCTATGATAGATATATTTTTACAATTTAAACACTTCATCATTGTATCTCCCTTATTCATAATTCATATTATTAGTTTACCATAATGAAGATGATATAATAAGTTATAAGGAGTGAAGCTTTAAATGACTATAAATGAAAGTATAACACTAGATAGAATAAAACATCTTACTGAATTACATGGTGCACCAGGTTTTGAAGATGATATTAAAACATATATGAAAGATCAAATGACACCCTTTGTAGATGAGTTTATTGATAATAAAATGGGTGGCTTTTTTGGAGTGAAAAAATCCGCTAAACCGAAAGCAAAACGTGTGATGGTAGCTGCTCATATGGATGAAATTGGATTTATGATTACACAGATTACCGATAATGGTATGATTCAATTTACAAACCTTGGTGGCGTTGCTAATGATATTTGGCAAGGTCAAAGACTCAAAGTGAAAAGTCGTAATAATGAAGAAATTACAGGAATTGTATCTAATATACCTAAACACTTTAGAAGTGGAAATGAAGGTGTACCTCAAATTAGTGATTTAATGTTAGATATTGGTGCTACGACGGCTAATGAGGTTAGAAAAAGGGGTATTGAAATAGGCGATACAATAGTTCCAGACACACCATTTACACAATTATCGAAGTATCGATTTAGTGCTAAAGCATGGGATAATCGATATGGTTGTCTCATCGCGATAGAGATATTAGAATTGTTGAAAGATATCGAATTAGATGTAGATTTATATGTTGGCGCAAATGTTCAAGAAGAGGTTGGCCTACGCGGAGCTAAAGCATCTGCTGAACTTATTAAACCGGATGTTGCGTTTGTAGTGGATTGTTCTCCTGCAAATGATATAAAAGGTCCTAATCAGTTATCCGGTGCGCTAGGGGAGGGGACATTGATTCGTATTAAAGATGGAACAATGATCTTAAGACCTTCGTTCAGAGATTATTTACTTCAATTAGTCAATCAGTATGATATTCCTCATCAATATTATATGTCTCCAGGTGGAACTGATGGAGGCGAGATTCATAAAGCAAATGAAGGAATTCCTACAGCTGTTATAGGTGTGTGTGCACGTTATATTCATAGTACGGATGCTGTATTTGATATTAGAGATTACTATGCAGCTAGACAACTATTAAATAAAGCAATTATAAATTTAAACGAAGCACAAATTGAAACGTTACAATATCATTAATTTACAGGAGTGGAGATCGTGTTAAAACTAGAATCAGAACAACAATTTGAAGAATTAAAACAAGACAATACGGTGTTTGAATTTACAGCTGATTGGTGCCCAGATTGTAAAGTTATTGAACCAGAATTACCACAATTAGAAGAGAAATACCCATCGTTTAAATTTGTCTCAGTAGATCGTGATCAATTTATAGATATTTGTATTGAAAATGGGATTATGGGGATTCCAAGTTTCTTAGTTTATCGCAATGGTGAATTGCTAGGAAGTTATATTGGTAAAGAAAGAAAATCCATCGAACAAATTGATACATTTTTATCACAATATATTTAATTGAATAGTTGAAAAATATATTTAAAAACCTGTTTTTTTCTGTTACTATCCATTGTTTTATTGTAAACTATTAAGAGGTGCGAAATAGGAGTGTTATAAATGAATGTCTTTCAAATGAGAGATAAAATTAAACAACGTTTAAACCATTTAGACGTTAATTATAAATTTGATCGTGAAGATGAAACATTAAGAATTTATAGAAAAGACAATCATAAAGGTGTCACAATTAAATTAAATGCTATTGTCGCAAAATATGAAGAAAAAGAAGAAAAAATAGTTGATGAAATTATTTATTATATAGACGAAGCAATTGCACAAATGGCGGATCAGGGACTTGAACAACTTAAAGATATTCAAATTATGCCAGTAATCCGTGCTACGAGTTTTGATAAGAAGACTAAAGAAGGCAATGCCTTTATTTATGAAAATCACACCGCAGAAACAAATATTTACTATGCATTAGATTTAGGTAAATCTTATCGACTCATAGACGAGAGCATGTTAGAAACGTTAAATATGACACAACAACAAGTCAAAGAAATGTCTTTATTCAATGTTAGAAAATTAAACAATCAATATAGTACAGATGAAGTTAAAGGAAATATCTTTTATTTTATTAATTCTAATGATGGCTATGATGCAAGTCGTATTTTAAATACTTCTTTTTTAAATGATATTCAAGATCAATGTGAAGGTGAAATGTTAGTAGCAGTGCCACATCAAGATGTATTAGTTATTGCGGACATTCGTAATAAAACAGGTTATGATGTTATGGCGCATTTAACTATGGAATTTTTCACTAAAGGTCTTGTACCTATCACGTCACTATCATTTGGTTACGATAAAGGTCATCTTGAACCAATATTCATTTTAGGTAAAAACAATAAGCAAAAAAGAGACCCAAACGTGATTCAGAGATTAGAAGCAAATCGTAAAAAATTTAATGATAAAAAATAAATAAAAAGGAGAAAAAGTATGAATTTATTTTATAATCCCAATGGTGTAGGAGACGTTGCTTTCTTACAAATTGAACCTGCAGAAGGTGAATTTAATTATAGAAAAAATAATGATGTTGTAGAAATTACTAAAGAAGATGATAACCAAGTAGTTGGATATAATTTCTTTAATATTTCAAATCATATTCAAATTGAAGGCAATGGTCATATCAAATTAACAGAAGATATTGTTGAACAATTACAGCAAATGATAAAAAACAATGGTTTTACGTTTGAGTTAAATGCAGATTTATCACCTAAATTTGTTGTTGGTTATGTTGAAACTAAAGAAAAACACCCAGATGCAGACAAATTAAGTGTTCTTAATGTAAACGTTGGTAATGACACATTACAAATTGTTTGTGGTGCACCGAATGTTGACCAAGGACAAAAAGTGGTTGTTGCAAAAGTTGGAGCAGTTATGCCAAGTGGTATGGTCATTAAAGATGCAGAACTTAGAGGTGTTGCATCTAGTGGAATGATTTGTTCTATGAAAGAGCTAAATTTACCAAATGCCCCTAAAGAAAAAGGTATCATGGTATTAGATGATAGTTATGAAATTGGACAAGCATTTTTTGAATAAAAAAGGAAGGTAGTGAAAGTATGAGCTGGTTTGATAAATTATTTGGCGAAGATAATGATTCAAATGAAGATATATTGCGCAATAAAAATAAAAGACGCCAGGCAAATCAATCGAATGATACTCATCATGACTCATTACTGCCACAAAATAATGATATCTATCATCGTCCAAAAGGGAAGTTTCGTTTCCCAATGGAAGGTTTTGAATCAGGAAATGCGGAGTCTGAAAACACAACTACTCAAGATGTGCACCGGTCAAATGTCAATCATGATATAGAGGAATTCCGTACTCAAGACAATAAAAGACATCGTCGTAGAAGAAATCATGACAATGAAGAAGGTAGTTTCGATTCTAGTTATCAATCTAAAGGTTATCAATCTAGAAAGAAGAAAGATCCCAATCCTTATACAACGACATCAACACACCGTCAAATTTCTCCTACGTCACTTGGCAATTCGAGTACGAAAAATCATAATACAACGTCCAACACGCAACCTAGGATGAAATTACAATCTGAACGATTTAAATCTAATTATAAAACTCAATCTGAATATACATATCACAAAAGTGATTTTAGAGCGTCAGAAGTACCGTCTGCCATTTTCGGCACGAAACAAAGACGTCCGATTGAAAATGGTGTTATACCACCTAAAGATAGTGGGGAAAATAGCACTCATGTAACAGTAGATAATCGAAATGATAGAGACTATGTAAATCAGAATTCAAGAGCGTTTTCATCTAATTCAAAGGCAAACGCTCAACAGCAACATCAAGATTCACAGCAATCAAATTACAATACTATTAATAATGAATTATCTACAGGTAATGAAAATGTAGCATCGACTACTACACCAAATCATTCTAAAAAGGATAATACGATAAATATTAATAATATTTATGCATCACAAATTGTCGAAGAAATTCGTAGAGAACGTGAACGTAAAGTCCTTCAGAAACGTCGATTTAAAAAAGCGTTACAAGAAAAAAGACAACAAAATCAAGAGTCTAATGAGGATAGTATCCAAAAAGCAATAGATGAAATGTATGCTAAACAAGCACAACAATATGTAGGCGATAGTTCATTAGACATCGAAGATCAAGAAGAGTTTAATGATAGCGTTGCTAATAGCAATAGTAATATAGAAGAGGATAAATTAGATGACTCTACTGTATTAGATACAGATAACCAAGAAAAATCTAATCATCACTATAATTACGAAGAAATAGATTTAAATGATATCACTCAAAGACACGAAGTGAATGATGATGATGTTACGGTATCTGACGCAGTCAATCATGATAATGATAATGATTCTGTACAGGATCAATTGGAGCATCATTCAATAGATAACGCAACTGAAGATGAAATCGTACAACAAGATTCTGAGGATAAAACGCAAAGTTATGACAATGGTGACAGGGGTCATGAAATGGTTAATAGTGAACCTGAATTATCTAATCACGTTGATGATGCAGAATATCGTGAAATCGATGAAAGTGACTCTTCAGCTAATCATGTAACTTCTGAGCCAATATCAATGTCACAAAAAGCGAGTGAATCTCAACAAAAATCTAGTGAGCATCATTGGCAACAAAGAAGAGGGCATAATGCTGTTACACAAAGTGTTGATCATGAAATAGAATATGCTAAGAAGCGTAAACGTCAATCCGATATAAAAAGTGAAACATCATCAGAATCAGATAGCGCTTCAGAAAATCAAAGTGACTCAACTAAAAATTATGACGAGACTTCTAGTGATAATACAAGTATGTCATCAGCTAAGCCAATGGATGTGGCAAGTACTTCTGAACGTCAATATGAATCAATGTCATCAATAGATGAAAATATCCAACGAGATAATAGTTCAAACCATTCATCATCTGAATCAATACAATCTAGTACTAAAGAGCAAATTGAATCAAATTCTGAAAATACAAGTAGTTCTGATAAACAATCCAACTCACTACAAACTCAACATTCCAGTACACCTAAGAAACGTGTTACTGGTGGTAAACCATTTAATGTCGTAATGACACCATCAGATAAAAAGCGAATGATGGATAAGAATAAAGGTAAAAGAGTTAATGTTCCTGAATTAGCACCAGAAGATAAGAAACAAGCATCGCGTTCTAGCGAAGATACTAAGTCAACATCAATGTCACATCATACTAGTACATCGGAGCCGTTTTCTAATCAGGAAGCAAGTCATTCTTCTGAAAGTGTTCAAATGAGTCATTCAACACCAAACACTCATTCGGAAGCTGTGAATACGACGTCTACAGAATCAATTCATGTTGATGATAATCAATCTGTAGTAAGTAAACAAAATAGTTCATCATATGTTACTGACAATGAGTTAAATCATCATCAAGATGATAGTCAAGTTGGAATCAATCATCTTAATGAGCAAGAAACGTCAGGTAATTCAGAAGAACCTCAAGTACAAAAACCTACAATTCGAAAAGGACCAAATATAAAATTACCAAGTTATGATTTACTTGAAGAACCTGAGCCACATGAAGTTAATGAAGAATGGATCGATGATAAGAAACAGGAATTAAATGATGCATTGTATTACTTCAATGTGCCAGCTGAAGTACAAAATGTCACTGAAGGCCCAAGTGTAACACGCTTTGAATTGTCAGTTGAAAAAGGAGTAAAAGTATCAAGAATTACCGCACTACAAGATGACATTAAGATGGCATTAGCTGCTAAAGATATTCGTATTGAAGCACCAATACCAGGAACTAGTCTTGTAGGTATTGAAGTGCCTAATCAAAATCCAGCTAAAGTGAATTTGAGATCGATTGTAGATTCAGAACCATTTAAAAATGCGGAATCAAAATTAACAGTTGCAATGGGATATCGCATTAACAATGAACCTTTATTAATGGATATAGCTAAAACGCCACATGCTCTGATTGCAGGTGCGACTGGTTCAGGTAAATCAGTATGTATTAATAGTATTTTGATGTCTTTACTGTATAAAAATCATCCTGAAGAACTAAGGTTATTATTAATTGATCCAAAAATGGTGGAATTAGCACCGTATAACGATTTACCTCATCTCGTATCACCAGTTATTACAGATGTTAAAGCTGCCACTCAAAGTTTAAAATGGGCAGTTGAAGAAATGGAACGCAGATATAAATTATTTGCACAATATCATGTGAGAAATATTACTGCATTTAATAAAAAAGCATCATATGAACAAAGAATGCCTAAAATTGTTATAGTAATAGATGAATTAGCCGACTTAATGATGATGGCACCACAAGAAGTTGAACAATCTATAGCACGAATTGCTCAGAAAGCACGTGCATGTGGTATTCACATGTTAGTAGCTACTCAACGTCCATCAGTTAATGTCATTACAGGATTAATAAAAGCTAATATTCCAACTAGAATTGCATTTATGGTATCATCGAGTGTAGATTCTAGAACTATACTTGATAGCGGTGGTGCAGAACGTCTACTAGGATATGGTGATATGCTTTACCTAGGTGGCGGAATGAATAAACCAATCCGTGTTCAAGGTACATTTGTCTCAGATGAAGAAATAGACGATGTTGTAGATTTCATTAAACAACAACGTGAACCTGAGTATTTATTTGAAGAAAAGGAATTATTAAAGAAAACACAAACTCAAGCACAAGATGATTTATTTGATGATGTGTGTGAGTTCATGATTAATGAAGGACATATATCTACTTCATTAGTACAAAGACATTTCCAAATTGGGTATAATAGAGCAGCCAGAATCATAGATCAGTTAGAACAATTGGGATATATCTCTGGAGCTAACGGTTCTAAACCTAGAGATGTTTATATTACTGAGGCGGATTTAAATCAAGATTAAAATTTAGTAAGGAGTTTTATAATGACACACTATCATTTTGTCGGTATTAAGGGTTCCGGCATGAGTTCATTAGCACAAATTATGCATGATCTTGGACATGAGGTGCAAGGCTCAGATATAGAAACTTATGTATTCACTGAAGTTGCTCTAAGAAACAAAGGCATAACAATTTTACCGTTCGATGCGAATAATATAAAAGAAGACATGGTGATAATTCAAGGGAATGCCTTTCCTGATAGTCATGAAGAAATTGTTAAAGCACATCAACTTAAATTAGATGTGATTAGATATCATGATTTTCTTGGTCATGTAATTAATCAATACACGTCTGTTGCTGTTACAGGTGCACATGGTAAAACATCTACAACAGGCTTATTATCACATGTAATGAATGGCGACAAAAAGACATCATTTTTAATTGGTGATGGTACTGGAATGGGATTACCTGGTAGTGATTATTTTGCATTTGAAGCATGTGAGTATCGTAGACATTTCTTGAGCTATGACCCTGACTATGCAATTATGACAAATATTGATTTCGACCACCCAGATTATTTCAAAGATGTTGAAGACGTATTTGATGCTTTCCAAGAGATGGCGCATAATGTTAAAAAAGCAATTATTGCTTGGGGTGACGATGAATACCTTAGAAAATTAGAAGCAGATGTACCCATTTATTATTATGGATTTAATGAAACTGATGATGTATACGCTAAAAATATTCAAATTACAGAACAAGGTTCTCAATTTGACGTTTACATCAATGGTGAATTCTATGGTCAATTCCTATCACCACAATATGGAGACCATAATATCTTAAATACACTAGCTGTTGTTACAATTAGTTATCTTGAGAAAATGAATATTGATAATATTAAAGAGGCATTAGAAACTTTTGGTGGTGTAAAACGTCGTTTTAATGAAACAAAAGTATCAAATCAAGTATTAGTAGACGATTATGCTCACCATCCAAGAGAAATTAATGCTACAATTGAAACAGCTCGAAAAAAATATCCACAAAAAGAAGTTATTGCAGTATTCCAACCACATACATTTTCAAGAACTCAAGCATTTTTAGAAGAATTTGCAACGAGTTTAAGTGCAGCAGACCATGTTTTCTTATGTGAAATTTTTGGTTCTATAAGAGAAAATACTGGTGAATTAACTATTCAAGATTTAATTAACCGTATTGATGGTTCAGCTTTAATTGATGAAAGTGGTATAGATGTATTAGAAAAATTTGATAATGCAGTTATTTTATTTATGGGTGCTGGTGACATCCAAAAAATGCAAAAAGCGTATTTAAATAAAATTGGTGTAAAAAAAGATTTCTAATATGTTTATAATGATTTCTCAAGGGTATTAAATATTAATGAATTTTATAATTAGGTATTTAGGAGGCGTTTTTAATGGATTGGATTTTACCAATTGCCGGAATTATCGCTGCGATAGCGTTCTTAATTTTATGTATCGGTATCGTTGTAGTGTTAATTTCTGTTAAGAAAAATTTAGATCACGTGGCTAAAACACTTGATGGTGTTGAAGGTCAAGTACAAGGTATTACAAGAGAATCTACGGACTTACTTCATAAAGTAAACCGTTTAACTGAAGACATTCAAGGTAAAGTTGATCGTTTGAATTCTGTAGTAGATGCTGTTAAAGGTATCGGTGACTCAGTTCAAACATTAAACGGTTCAGTTGACCGTGTAACTAACTCAATTACGCACAATGTTTCTCAAAACGAAGATAAAATTTCTCAAGTAGTACAATGGTCAAATGTTGCAATGGAAATTGCTGACAAATGGCAAAATAGACACTACCGTCGAGGAAGTGCAAATTACAAAGCAAACACAGTAGCAAATGATACAGATCATAGTTACACTACTCGTGTTGATAAATAATTAATAAGAATGAACTAAATGCACTTAAATGAGGTTGTTACTTGTTTAAGTGCATTTGTTATAGGGAGGAATAAATCATGGAACACTATAATCGTGATGATTTTGAAAGAAATAATACTGGAAATGATTTATACAGCCGTCATACTCGTATAAATAATCAATCACCACAACGTAAAGATTTCGTAGTTAGCTTTATTACAGGAGCAATTGTAGGGTCTGCTTTAGGTTTATACTATAAGATGAAAGTCTTTGAAAAAGCAGATCAAGCTATTGCAAAAGAAAAAGAATTACGTGAAAAAGCATTAAATTATAAATCACAAGCTGAACAACATATTGAAACGGTTAAAACACGAGTAGAAAACTTTAGAAATAAATCTAATAATGGTGTTTCTTCAGATGAATTATCAGCTCAAAAAGTAGCGATTCAAAGAGAAGTGAGTGATCATAATCTTGCAGACCAATCTCCTGAAGCGAGAGAAATCCAAGAAGCAAAATTAGAAGCTGACAATCATTCAAAAGTTGGTGCGAGTGCAACTGAATTAGCAGCACAACAAAATGCAATTAAATCTGAAACAAATCATGACCAATTAGCAGATCAATCACCACAAGCGCGTGAAATTCAAGATGCAAAAGTTGAAGCTATGCGTAATGATCAACAAACTGCAACACCTTCATCAAAGGAACTTGCAGCACAACAGAATGCGATTCAAGCAGAATCGAATCATGATACATTAGCAGATCAATCACCACAAGCAAGAGAAATCCAAGAAGCAAAAGCAGATGCAAAAAGTAAACAAGCAAATTCTAATATTGATAACAATAAGCATGTATCTGACAAAGAAATTGCTATGGCACAATCTGCTATTAAAGAAGAATCATCTTTATCAGATCCATCTCAAACTAAAGAACAATCAACACAAACATCTAATGCTGATAAATTAGCTAGTGCGGCTCATACAAAGAAACAAAAAATGAACAATGATTCACAAGTATTGGCAGACACTAATGCATTTACTAAAGAACAAGACGTAGCTAAAAACAACAAACAAACTACGCCAAGTTTAGTCGATCAAACAAATCAAAATAGTTCAAAAGCTAATGATGGCTCATTCGCTAATAGATTAGCAACAGCAGCCAAAGATAAACAAGCGAAGTTAACTAAAGGTTCTAAAGAATCACAATTAACAAACGCTTTATTAGCAGAGGCACCTATTGCCAAATCAAAAATGACTAAAGTGCCTAACTTAGTAACTAAATCTTCAACTAATGACACAAAAAATAGTAAATCAAGTCAAACAACTAATAAGCAATCTTCAAAAAAACAAAATAAAGCACAATTTGATAAAGGTGTCGTAACACGTCAAAATAACGCATCAACAAAATCTAATAACAAAAATAAGACACAAACGAAAACGTCAAAACAATCAACAAAAACACCAAGTCAAAATAAAAATCAAAAGCAACAAGGTAAACAACAACCAACACAACAAAAGGTAGAAAAAACGACTAGTAAAATTGAAAAACGTACGTTCAATGACTAATTAGTTTGTATTTAATATGAGTTAATATTATGATATAAATATAAGCACTCATTGATTAGTATTTGATTTTTAAAGTGAAATTAAATGTATCATTTTAGAGTGGAACCCATCATTTATTCATTAACAGGATAGATGACGTTCTGCTCTTTTTATTTTCGTAAAAAGAGTTGTCATAATACTTAAGAATATACGTATATTTTTAGAAAATTTAATCAATTCTAACAATTAGAGCTTGAACTATAAAATGTTAATTGTTAGAATGATTCGTAAATACATTTAATTTATCGCTTTAAAGTGATACATATAAATGTGCAACTATAAGATAGAGGTGAAGTAACTATGAGTAATAAATTAGAAACGTACAGACAAGAAATTGTTTCGCTTAACGATCAGATTTTAGAATTGCTATCCCGTCGAGGTGAATTAGCACAAAAAATTGGGGAAGAAAAAATCAAGCAGGGAACACGCGTATATGATCCACAACGTGAAAAAGAAATGATCAATGACCTTTTAGATAAAAATAAAGGACCATTTAACGACAATGTCATTAAACAATTATTTAAAGAAATTTTTAAAGCCTCTACAGACTTACAAAAATCAGAAAACGAAAAGCATTTATACGTATCTCGTAAATTAAAACCAGAAGATACGATTGTTCATTTTGACAATGGTGGCATGTTCGGTGAAGGACATAAATCTTTCGTATTCGGTCCATGTTCAGTTGAATCACAAGAGCAAGTAGATGCTGTAGCAGCAGATTTACAAGCAAAAGGTGAAAAGTTCATTCGTGGCGGGGCATTTAAACCACGTACATCTCCATATGATTTCCAAGGTTTAGGTGTTGAAGGACTTAAGATTTTAAAAAATGTTAAAGATAAATATAATTTAAACGTTATTAGTGAAATCGTGAACCCAAATGACTTTGAAATTGCTGATGAATATCTTGATGTTTTCCAAATTGGTGCACGTAACATGCAAAACTTTGAATTATTAAAAGAAGCAGGACGTACAAATAAACCAATTTTTTTAAAACGTGGATTATCAGCAACGATAGAAGAATTCACATATGCAGCTGAATATATTGCTTCTCAAGGTAATAGAAATATCATTCTATGTGAACGTGGTATTAGAACATATGAAAAAGCAACTAGAAATACATTAGATATTTCTGCAGTACCTATTTTAAAACAAGGGACACATTTACCTGTAATGGTTGATGTAACACACAGTACAGGTCGAAAAGATATTATGTTACCAACTGCAAAAGCAGCATTAGCGGTTGGTGCTGATGGTGTTATGGCTGAGGTACATCCGGATCCTTCTGTTGCTTTAAGTGATGCAGGTCAACAAATGGATTTAAATGAATTCAATGAATTCTATAAAGAATTAAAACCTTTAGCTGACATGTATAACGATAAGAAGCTTAAATAAAGCATTGACCTAGAACATAAATATGTTCTAGGTTTCTTTTTATGTAACAAATATGATCATTAAAGTGGCTATATAAAAGTACTTATTAATAAAATTAATTTGAATCTCTGTTGAGTTATATCATAGTTGCTTTTCATGGTAGTGAAGTCATTTTATTAATGAGTAATGAAACTAAAAATCTGACAGAAATGTGAACGTCAAAACAAATTTATTTCACTGAATCTCTAAATATGGTAAACTTTGAAAATAATATGAAAACATGATACTAAAGCGTATGAAGCGCTTTCAAGGAGGAAACTATGACTGTAACAATATATGACGTAGCTAGAGAAGCTAGAGTATCGATGGCAACGGTCTCTCGTGTAGTTAACGGAAATCAAAATGTTAAACCAGAAACTAGAAATAAAGTAAATGAAGTTATTAAAAAATTAAACTATCGACCAAATGCTGTTGCACGTGGACTTGCAAGTAAACGTACAACGACTGTAGGTGTCATTATCCCTGATATTTCTAATGTGTATTATTCTCAACTTGCACGTGGTTTAGAAGACATTGCAACGATGTATAAATATCATTCAATTATTTCCAATTCTGATAATGATTCAGAAAAAGAAAAAGAGATTTTTAATAATCTTTTAAGCAAACAAGTTGATGGCATTATTTTCTTAGGGGGTACCATTTCAGAAGAAATCAAAGAACTTATTAATCAATCTTCAGTTCCGGTTGTTGTATCAGGTACAAACGGTAAGGATGACCATGTTGCGTCAGTAAATATTGATTTTGAAAAAGCAGCTGAAGAGGTAACACAACAACTTATAAAACAAGGTGCTAAATCATTTGCATTAGTTGGTGGCGATTATTCTAAAAAAGCACAAGAAGATGTACTTTCAGGTTTAAATAAAGTAATATCTGAAAATCAATTAAAATTAGATGAGTCACTTCATTTATCAGGAGCTGAAAGCTACAAAGAAGGTATGAAAGTCTTCGATAAAATTAAAGATAATTTACCAGATGCAGTTTTATCTATTAGTGATGAACAAGCTATCGGTATTTTACATGGTGCATTAGATGCAGGTATTAAAGTACCTGAAGAATTACAAATTGTAAGTTTTAATAATACGCGTTTAGTTGAAATGGTTCGATCACAATTATCTAGTGTGATTCAACCATTATATGACATCGGTGCTGTTGGTATGAGATTACTAACGAAATATATGAACGAAGAAGAAATTGATGAACCCAACGTGATTTTACCACATAGAATTGAATATAGAGGAACAACTAAATAGTTAAAAATAAAGCACACCGTTTATGCGGTGTGCTTTTAATTTGAAAGGTCATACCAACTGGCAACTAAATTCGATATACGTGCATTTTTTTCTGAAATTTCAGCAGTGCGTGGAATATAAGTATAGTCATTCAAACGGTCTTCCCATCTTTTAGGTAGTGTTACTGAACTATAATGCTTCCATTTATTAATCCAATTTAGAGGTAAGTAGCCTTGTTGAATTGGTTCATTAATTAAACTTAAATATAGATGACTCCATGCACGTGGAACAACACGCCACAAATTATAACCTCCACCACCAAACATAATTATTTTATTTTCTGTATATTTTTCAGCTAAATCCTTAAGCATATATGGTAGGTGATAAAGTGAACTTAAAGTACAACTCATATGTGTTAATGGGTCTCTATAATGGATGTCGACACCATTAACACTCAAGATAATATCAGGTTTGAATGCAGCTATGACAGGTTCAACTGTTGATTTGAAAGATTCTAAAAATGATTCATCTTCCGTATAGGGTTCTAAAGGTACATTGACAGTATAACCATATCCTATATCTTCACCACGTTCTGTATAATGACCAGATCCTGGGAATAAAAATTTACCTGTTTCATGGATAGAGTAAGTTAAAACTTCATTACTAGTGTAAAAACTCCATTGCGTTCCATCTCCATGGTGTGCATCTGTATCTATAATCATAACGCGTTGATTATAGCGATTAACTAAATATTGGGCTGTAATAGCAACATCGTTATAAATACAAAAACCATTTGCTCGACCGGCTAAGGCATGATGTAAGCCTCCACCCAAATGACAACCATTTGTATAAGTGCCATCCATAATTTTATCAGCTAAATTAAGCGCGCCACCTACAATTCGTGCACAATGTTGATGCATGTGTCTAAAAGGAACTGTATCTTCATTAAAGCCATATTTTTTAGCCTCTTCGGCACTTAATATACCGTGAGATGCATGTTTGATGGCTTGTATATAATCATATTTATGAATCAAACCAATTTCATCATCAGTTGCAATTCTTGGTTCTAATATGTTTTCTTTTGTTAAAAATTGTGCATCTAACAACAACTCAGTCGTTAATTTTAAACGCATTTGATTGAAAGGATGCTCGTTATTAAATCTATATTTTAATATATCATCTGAATAAACATAACCTGTTCTATTTTTAGTACTCATAAGATCATCCCTTTCAAACAACTAATAAAAGAAGCGATTTTGAAATCTAATATCATCAAATGCATGTTGTTGATCTAATGTGATACGTTTACCAATTCTTGCCATTAAACAATTAGCCGGGTGACTGGTAATTTCAGGGTCATCTGTTGCAAATACTTCTAGACCACCTTTTTGCATTAACTTCTGCATGAGCCGTTTATATTCGAATACGTCTAACTGTGCATACTTCAAATCCCAATGCCAATAATATTCAGTAGTAAGTACAATAAAGTCTTCAAACTCATCTCCAGAAAGACTAAGTTGAATTAATCGACCACCTAGATGCAGATGGCGATACGATTTACTTAATTCAATTGCACCGAGTTCTAATAAATAAGGGAGATGACTAGTAGACCATCTTTCAAGTTCATCAGGATAATGATAGGTAACGTAACCGATTATATGTTGCTCTAGTCGTATAATATATACTCTTCCTTCAGGCAATGTAGTAATTTCTAACAATGCTTCAAATTGTTCTTTAGAAGAACGAAATGCATTAAGTCCTTCATCAAAAGTAAGCGTTTTCAAAAAAGAGTGTGAAACAGGGCCTTCAATTTTGTATTTGACATTATCAATTTCAATATTATCAGTAACATAAGTTTTAATGTGTTTCATTTTTTCACATCCTCATCAAATTGCCTCAAATCCTTACTATTATTATACTTATTTTCTTGTAATATAACAAAAATGTTGTGATTAATAAATAAATGTTTTGAATAATGTGACAATTATATGTATAATTCATTTTAAAGAAAGCGATTACATAAAGTTGAAGGGGGATTTTCTTATGAAAGTTGAAGTTTATCAAAGCGAACCTGGAAATTATAACATGCAAGATTATGAGCAAACTTACAAAGATTTTGATTGGAAGAATGTTGAACAAGCCTTTTCTTGGAGTAAAACAGGAAAAATCAATATGGCATATGAATGTATCGATAGACATGTTGATGAGGGTAAGGGAGACAAAGTGGCGCTCAATTATAAGGATGAGCGACGTCATGAGTCATATACGTTCGAAGATATGAAAAAATACTCAAATAAGGCAGCTAATGTATTAAAAAATGAAGCTGATGTTAAAAAAGGGGATAGAGTATTTATCTTTATGTCAAGAACGCCAGAATTGTATTTCGCTTTCTTAGGAATTTTGAAAATTGGTGCAATCGTTGGACCTTTATTCGAAGCATTTATGGAAAAAGCTGTTGCAGATCGCTTAGAAAATAGTGAAGCAAAAGTAATCATTACAAATAAAGCATTGTTACCTAGAATCCCAAAAGATAAATTACCACATTTAGAAAAAATTGTTGTTGTCGATGATGATGTTGAAGAAGGCTATGTAGATTTTAATCGTTCCTTTAAAGAAGCAAGTGAAGATTTTGAAATTGAATGGTTAAATGAATATGATGGCCTCATCTTACATTATACATCTGGGTCTACAGGACAACCTAAAGGTGTATTACATGTCCAAAAAGCCATGTTAGTACATTACATTTCAGGTAAATATGTTTTAGACTTACAAGATGATGATGTGTATTGGTGTACAGCAGACCCGGGTTGGGTAACTGGTACGTCATACGGAGTTTTTGCACCTTGGTTAAATGGTGTGACAAATTGTATTGTTGGCGGACGCTTCTCTCCAGAACAATGGTATAAAATGATTCAAGACTTTAAAGTGACAGTGTGGTATACTGCGCCAACTGCTTTAAGAATGTTAATGAGTGCTGGTGATGATGTTGTAGATAAATATGATTTATCATCACTACGTTCAATTTTATCTGTTGGTGAACCGTTAAATCCTGAAGTAATTAAATGGTCTAAAGATGTATTCCATAAACGTGTGTTAGATACTTGGTGGATGACGGAAACAGGTGGACATATGATTGTGAACTATCCAGCTATGGATATTAAATTAGGTTCAATGGGTAAACCGCTACCTGGTATTGAAGCGGCAATTGTTGATGATGAAGGTAATGAGTTACCTCCAAATCGTATGGGTAACCTAGCCATTAAAAAAGGATGGCCTTCAATGATGCATGCTATCTGGAAAAATCCAGAAAAATATGATTCATATTTTATTGGTGATTGGTATGTTTCAGGAGACTCTGCTTATAAAGATGAAGATGGTTACTACTGGTTCCAAGGTAGAGTTGATGATGTCATTATGACTGCCGGTGAACGTGTCGGCCCATTCGAAGTAGAATCAAAATTAGTAGAACATGAGGCAGTAGCCGAAGCAGGTGTTATCGGTAAACCTGATCCAGTACGAGGTGAAATCATTAAAGCGTTTGTAGCTTTAAGAGAAGGTTATGAACCATCAGATGAATTAAAACAAAGTATTAAACAATTTGTTAAAGAAGGATTATCAGCACATTCAGCACCTCGAGAAATTGAATTTAAAGACAAATTACCTAAAACACGTTCTGGTAAAATTATGCGCCGTGTATTAAAAGCTTGGGAGTTAGATTTAGATGCAGGTGATTTAAGTACAATGGAAGATTAGATGATTGATTAAGTAGTGTTAGCAAAATAACTATTTCCATACATTAACGATTAAGATAAATATGATTGAGTTTAGTATTTCTAGACTCAATCATATTTTTTGAATATTTCTGATAATAGTAATGTAAACGTTATCAAATATTCGACATCATTGATTGAGTCGGTTATTATTAAAGTTGTAAGAGAATGAGAGTCATTACATATCAAACATTCTTACACTTATTTTTCTATTTATATTATTTACAAGGGGTTGAAATAAGTTGGCACATTTATCAGATTTAGAAATTGCGAATCAATCAAAAATTAGACCTATTAGTGAAATAGCTAAAGAGGCAGGGATTCCAGCAGAAGCCTTAGAGCAATATGGACATTACAAAGCTAAAATTGATATTAACCAAATAAAACCTAGAGATAATAAGGGTAAAGTTGTATTAGTAACAGCAATGAGTCCAACACCAGCAGGGGAAGGTAAATCGACAGTTACAGTTGGTCTATCAGATGCATTTCATGAATTAAAAAAGAATGTCATGGTAGCATTACGTGAACCAGCATTAGGACCAACATTTGGTATTAAAGGTGGTGCTACTGGTGGTGGATATGCACAAGTATTACCTATGGAAGATATCAATTTACACTTTAACGGTGACTTCCATGCGATTACTACAGCGAATAATGCATTATCAGCATTTATCGATAACCACTTACATCAAGGTAATGAATTGGGCATCGATCAACGTCGTATTGAATGGAAACGAGTATTAGATATGAATGATCGTGCTTTACGTCATGTTAATGTTGGTCTGGGTGGTCCGACAAATGGAGTACCACGTGAAGACGGCTTTAATATTACAGTTGCATCCGAAATTATGGCTATCTTATGTCTTAGCCGAAGCATTAAAGACTTAAGAGAAAAAATTAGTAAAATCACAATTGGTTATACACGTGATCGTAAGCCTGTGACTGTTGCTGATTTAAAAGTTGAAGGTGCTTTAGCAATGATTTTAAAAGATGCAATTAAACCTAACTTAGTACAATCAATTGAGGGAACACCAGCACTTGTACACGGTGGACCATTCGCTAATATCGCACATGGATGTAACTCTATTTTAGCGACAGAAACTGCACGTGAATTAGCTGATATTGTAGTTACTGAAGCTGGATTTGGCTCTGATTTAGGTGCTGAGAAATTCATGGATATCAAAGCGCGTGAAGCAGGTTTCGAGCCATCAGCTGTAGTTGTAGTAGCTACTGTGCGTGCCTTAAAAATGCATGGTGGCGTTGCGAAAGATAATTTAAAAGAAGAAAATGTAGATGCTGTTAAAGCAGGTATTGTTAACTTAGAACGTCATGTAAATAATATTAAGAAGTTTGGTGTAGAACCAGTTGTAGCTATCAATGCATTTATTCATGATACAGACGCAGAAATTGAATTTGTTAAATCTTGGGCTAAAGAAAATGGCGTAAGAATTGCATTGACTGAAGTTTGGGAAAAAGGTGGTAAAGGTGGCGTTGATCTTGCTAACGAAGTATTAGAAGTTATTGATCAACCTCAAAACTTCAAACCACTTTACGAATTGAATCAACCTTTAGAAGATAAAATTGAAACAATCGTTAAAGAAATCTACGGTGGTTCAAAAGTAACATTCTCAAGTAAGGCTCAAAAACAATTAAAACAATTTAAAGACAATGGTTGGGACCATTATCCAATTTGTATGGCTAAAACGCAATACTCATTTAGCGATGATCAAACAGCTTTAGGTGCACCAAGTGATTTTGAAATTACAATTCGTGAATTAGAAGCGAAAATAGGTGCAGGATTTATTGTTGCATTAACAGGTGCAATTATGACAATGCCTGGTTTACCTAAAAAGCCAGCAGCATTAAATATGGATGTTACAGATGATGGACATGCAGTAGGCTTATTCTAAATTTAATTAACAAACCCGGTAATGATTATTACCGGGTTTTGCTGTTTAACTTGCATTTTTATTGGGTTTTGTAAGTAAATGTGATTTAATACGATATTTTAATGCTTCTCTATACTCACTTTTAGATATTTTTTCTTCTACTAACATTCGTTTAAGTACATAATGTTGTCTTTGAATACTATAATCTATTTGATTATCTGGTTTTAAATTACCATTTTCTTCGTAGGGTGTATAACCATAAGGGCTTTGTAATAAGCCGATTAAATATGCTGATTGAGCAATATTTAAATCTTTAGGTGGAATCCCAAATAAACTATAAGACGCTGAAGAGATACCTGTTATATTGGCACCGTTATAATCTCTACCAAAAGGTACAATATTTAAATACGTATAAATAATTTCTTTTTTAGACATTATACGTTCAAGTCTTTGTGCTAATATAATTTCATTAGCCTTTCGACTATAAGTTTTTTCATTAGAAAGTACTTGGTTTTTAATTAATTGCTGTGTTATCGTGCTGCCACCGGAACTTTGGTCATTTTGCAATATGTCTTGAAACATTGCTCGTATAATGGCCTTAGGTAAAATCCCATTATGTTGGAAGAATAAAGTATCTTCTGAAGAGGTTAATGCTTTAATGACCTCTGGACTAACATGTTTTGGACCAACAATTAATGAGTTTAAAGAATGATCATATTCGTCTAAAATATCATTATTTTTATAATTAATTAGGTCATCACCAGCAAAGTGAATTACTTTATGTTTAAGTGCGTCGTCACTTATAGATGAAGCTTCTTTAGTCAATTGATGAAAATATATGATGGCTGCTAACAAGATAATAATCGTAAACATTAAACCAATTAGAAAAATGGAAACGATGATATGTTTGAGTTGCTTATAATACTTTTCAAATCGAAACATTTTATCATGTTGTTGTTTCTTCATATTATCCATAGCAAACCTCCTTTATTTAGACCTATTATACCATAGTCGTAAAGTTGACTTTTAAAATAATGTTAACTATAATTAATGGCAAATACATAAGTTTCAGATGAAGGACAAGTAGCTTTTTAGAGATTTTTTAGAGAGTTAGTGGTTGCTGAGAACTAACATGATCTAACTAGTGAATACACCTTATATAACAGTCTGACGTTTGATTAATGAACGTATCATTAGTAAAGAGATAAGAGAGTGTTTATGGATTTCATTATTTAATCTATATATACCTTTAATTCAAGTATGGTGGTACCGTGCAATTGCGCCCTTACATGTAAATATGATGTAAGGGTGCTTTTTTGTTGATTAAATAAATCTATCAATCATACTTATACAAATTTCTAGAATTGGTCTTTAATTCTAAGTTTTACGTTCATCTTAACTTATGAAAATACATAATATATAGGAGGAAGAGAAATATGACAAATGCATTAATAGAAGATTTAAAGTGGCGTGGCTTGATTTATCAACAAACAGATGAAGCGGGAATAGAGGAATTATTAAATAAAGAACAAGTAACGCTTTATTGCGGTGCAGACCCAACTGCTGATAGTTTACATATTGGTCATTTACTTCCATTCTTAACATTAAGACGTTTCCAAGAACACGGCCATCGTCCAATTGTTTTAATCGGTGGCGGTACAGGTATGATTGGAGATCCATCAGGTAAATCAGAAGAACGTGTGTTACAAACAGAAGAACAAGTAGAAGCCAATGTGCAGGGTATTAGTAATCAAATGCATAAATTATTTGAATTTGGTACCGATAAAGGAGCAGTATTAGTAAATAATAAAGACTGGTTAGGTCAAATTTCATTAATTAGTTTTTTACGTGATTATGGTAAGCATGTCGGTGTCAATTACATGTTAGGTAAAGATTCTATTCAAACTCGTTTAGAACATGGTATTTCATATACTGAATTTACGTACACTATTTTACAGGCTATCGATTTCGGTCACTTGAATCGTGAATTAAATTGTAAAATTCAAGTCGGTGGTTCAGACCAATGGGGTAACATTACAAGTGGTATCGAATTGATGAGACGTATGTATGGCCAAACTGAAGCTTATGGATTAACAATTCCTTTAGTAACAAAATCTGATGGCAAGAAATTCGGAAAGTCAGAATCAGGTGCTGTTTGGCTAGATGCTGATAAAACAAGCCCATATGAATTTTATCAATTTTGGATTAATCAATCAGATGAAGATGTGATCAAGTTCTTAAAATACTTTACATTCTTGAGTAAAGAAGAAATCAATCAGTTAGAACAATCTAAAGAAGAAGCACCTCACAAACGTGAAGCTCAAAAAGCTTTAGCTGAAAATGTGACACGTTTTATCCATGGTGAGGATGCCCTGAATGATGCGATTAGAATTTCACAAGCATTATTTAGCGGGGATTTAAAATCTTTATCAGCGAAAGAATTAAAAGAAGGTTTTAAAGACGTACCTCAAGTTGAATTATCTAAGAATACAACTAATATTATTGATGCATTGATTGAAACAGGGATTGGATCATCTAAACGTCAAGCCCGTGAAGATGTTAATAATGGTGCGATATATATTAATGGTGAACGCCAACAAGATGTTAACTACGAATTAACTGATGAAGATAAAATCGAAGGTGCGTTTACGATTATTCGTAGAGGTAAAAAGAAATACTTCATGGTTAACTACAAATAATAGTTGTAATATGTTGTGTGTAGGAGGTAAAGTGTGAATAAAGAAGAAGTCATCATGACAGGGTTACGCAATATGTTTAATAAAATAGCGTGGTTAAATAAAAGTGAAATGCAAGAGGCATTAAAAGATTATAAGTCTAGTGAAGTGCATTGCATTGAAGCGATACACGAATTAGATAATCCTAACGTTAGAAGTTTAACGGAACAGCTATTTATGACTAGAGGTGCAATTAGTAAATTAACGAAACGATTACAATCTAAAAAGTTAGTTGAAAGTTATCAAAATGAGCATAACAAAAAAGAAATTTATTTTCGACTTACGCCTAAAGGACAACAAGTATATCACACACATCAACAACTTCATGCAAAATTTGATGCACGAGATCAAGACGTTTTTGAAAGTTTAACACAACAAGAGTTCGAAAGCATTCAACATTTTATAGAAAAGTATAATCAACATTTGGATAAAGAAATTAAAAATAAAAGACTACAACATTAAGTATGATATTTCGAAAAAAGTGCTCTAATTAATTTTAGAGTACTTTTTTTATTGGCATTTTGTTGACAAGGAAACTAAAAGGGTGTAAATTTGTTGACGAAGAAACAAAAAAGGAGACGTTTTGGTCAATGAAAGAGACACAACATCAGATACCAAAAGAAACAATGAATGCGGCATGGGCAATAGCGATTGGAGCCATTGCACCTATGTTAGATTCAACTATGATTAATATTGGTATACAACAACTTAATCAAACATTTCATACTAATATAGATATCGTTCAATGGGGAATTACTGGATATATTTTAGCACTTGCTATAGCTATTCCTTTTTCAGGGTGGTTAATGAATCATTTTAATAGTAAATATACTTTTATTATAGCTATGCTAGTTTTTGGTATTACTTCATTATTTGTAGGAATCAGTTCGTCAGTGAGTATATTTATTCTATTTAGAATCTTTCAAGGATTTAGTGCGGGAGTTATTACATCACTTATGTTTACCTTACTGGTAAAGACTGCTGGACAAGATCATATAGGGAAGGTTATGGCAATCGTCAGTACACCTATGATCTTTGGACCAATTCTCGGCCCTACATTAGGTGGATTTATTATTCATTTAGCCTCATGGCGGTGGATGTTTTTTATTAACATAGTAGTTTCACTCATTTCTGTACTACTCATGATGAAATATGTACCATCATTCAAACCATTTGATAAGCATAAAAAATTAGATATATGTGGAATTCTCTTATTAGGCATTACGAGTGCAACATTGATTTATGGTATCAGTCTAGCTGGGACGATAGGTTCATTTATGGATAGTAAAGTTATGACATTTATATGCATTGGAGTGGCAGCTATTGTTGTTTATATTTTTTATAACAAACTATGCCATTTTAATACGGTACTACCTTTAAATTTGTTTAAAAGTAAAACGTATTCAGCCTCTATGACAGGATTATTATTAGCTAATGTAGGCATTATGGGGCCGATGGTTATTCTACCTTTATACTTTCAAGAATTTAAAGGTTACTCCGCTATTGGTGCAGCACTAGCGCTAATTCCTCAAGGCATAGGTATGTTAATCACACGACCATATATCGGAACATCTATTGACCGGATAGGGGCCAAAAAAGTTATATATATTAGTATCGTGATTGCTATTCTAGGCACAATTCCATTGATATTTGTTGATGATGAATCATCTATTGCATGGTTGTCGTTCATTTTATTTATTCGTGGATGTAGTGTTGGTGGTATCAATTTAGGTTTAATGGCCGATGCCTACAAAGGTGTTTCTCAGAATCAGTTATCTGAAGCTGGCGTAGGAATTAACATGATTGAAAATATCGGTGCAAGTTTTGGTACAGCAATCATAGCAACTGTTGTAGCTTCTAATTTATCCATGAGACATAGTCATCATGAAATGAGTCATTCAATTGTGGGCTTTCATGAAGGTTTTCTAGTTTCAATGATTGCGATTATACTCATTTTAATTCCAACTTATTACTTAGGTGAAAATAAAACAGGTATGGATGAAAACTAATTTCATCCATACCTGTTATTTATTTATTCTGCAAATTGACTTTGTTTTTCTGAAGAAGTCTGAACTTGTTTCTTCAGTTTCACATCGATTGTTTCAGTTTTACCATCTCGAATAATCGTCAATTTAACGTGTTCACCTGGTTTCTTATTCTCATATAGGTATGTTCGTAAATCTGTGTCTTCTTTTACTGATTTTCCGTCTACCTTAGTGATAATATCTCCTTTTTTCAAGTCACTATCATGATCAACTTTAGCTACATATACGCCAGATTGACTATCCGTATTTAATTCCTTCTTATATGAATCTGGAATATCGCTTAAATTAATTAATCCGATACCTATAGAAGGGCGTTCTATTTTACCGTGTTTAACTAATTGTTCAATGGTAACTTTGACTTCGTTACTTGGTATAGCGAATCCAATTCCCTCAACTTGTTCTGAGGCTATTTTCATAGAGTTTATGCCAACTAAATTACCGTTGATATCTACCAAGGCACCTCCAGAGTTACCAGGGTTAATTGCTGCATCAGTTTGAAGTACATTTACTTTTGTATTTCCACCAGTGGTATTTGCATCAATAGTACGTTCATTTGCTGAAATAATACCTGAAGTAACTGAATTAGCAAATTCTAGGCCTAGAGGGTTACCCATAGCAAATACACTATCACCTGTTTGTACTTTAGATGAATTAGCAAAGTCTATAGCTTTGATACCTTTCGTATTATTAATTTTTAATACGGCAATATCAGTGACTGCGTCTTTACCAACTAATTTTGCTTTAACTTGTTTAGAATTGTGTAACTGAACCTTAATCTCAGAAGCACCATCGATAACGTGATTATTGGTAACGATATATGCTGAACCATCACTTATTTGATAGATAACTCCTGATCCAATACCAGCTTCTTCAGGCTTAGATGTCTTTCCATTCAGTAAATCGTCCAAGTTCGTTGACTTTTGCATATTAATAACACCTACAATTGCTGGTGATACATCTTTAATCATCTCATGAACTGAACTATATTTATCACTTTTACCATCCAATTGGTTACCACCTTTACTATTAGAAGCTTCATTAACAGTGGCACCATTTTGATTGAAAATGGTATGATCTAGTAGTTTACCAATACCCAATACAAGTAATGCACCTATGATACCTGCTATTAATGCAACGAGTATAGTTTTAAACCAAGGAAACTTAGGTTTATTATATCGAGATGGCTGATTGTTAGAATCAAAGGATTGATTCATTTGTGTATAATCTGACATATTTGACCTCCAATTAATTTTTCTCACAATATAATTATGTAATTTTTTTCACAAAAACGCTAGTTTTCTGCAATCAGACTTTAGACTTATTTCATGCTTATCTTGTTCAACAAGTATGTAAATGATAAAATCTAAATGTTAAATAGAAAACAATAAGAGTAGGTGTAACTATGTATAAAGTGATTAGTAGTATCTTGTATTTTATTTTAGTAAAGTTAGGTAAATCTTTATTTGTTATAGGTAAAGAAAATATACCAAAAGACAATCAATATGTTGTGACTTGTACACATGAAAGTTATAACGAAGTGATTATGTTAGGTATGGCTATTTATCCAAACCAAATTCATTATATGGCTAAAAAAGAACTATTTAGTAATAAATGGGGCGGTAAATTTTTAACTGCATTAAATGCATTTCCGGTTGATAGAGAAAATCCAGGGCCAAGTACATTAAAAAGACCGATTAAATTATTAAAAGAAAACAAAACAGTTGGCATATTCCCAACTGGTCATAGAACATCTGCAGAAGGTGCACCATTAAAACGAGGTGCGGCAACAATAGCCATGTTAGGTAAAGCACCTATATTACCTGCAGCATATGTAGGTCCAAAAAAATTACATGGGCTCGTTACTTGGCAAGCATTAATAAAGTTTGGTGAACCTATTGATACAAGTAATTTACCAAAAGACTTAAAAAGAAATGAAAAAGTAGATTACTTAACAAAAGAAATCGAACGCCAAACAACAGCATTGCAAAAAGAATTAAATGAATTAGCTAAAAATTTATAATTAAACATTAAGGTTGGATAGGGATTCAATGAAATATTTGAATCATATCCAACCTTTTTAATATGTTTTTTAATGTATAAGTAAATAGACAATATGTGTCCTCCATCATTGTTATGATGTACAAAACATTTTAAATTTTAGGGGGACATTTTAAATGAAAAGAATAATTGTATTATGTTTAGGCATGCTTATTTTGTTAGAAGCATGCGGTAGTAAAGTAGATGGTACATATAAAAATGATGAAATGAGCATTAAAGCAAGTAAAGATAGTGATCGTGCAACTTTACATCTAAAATCACTAGAAAATGATGGTGGTATTTTCGGAGTAGAAAAAAATGATGGAAATGTTGAAGGGCGAATTGACAAAGATAAAAAAACAATGTCATTTGATGTGCAGGGTGAAACCATGAAATTTGATTATAAAGTTAAAGGGGATAAACTCATATTAATTAATCCAGATAAAGATGATGAAAAAATTGAATTGAAAAAAGAGTAATTTAATTTTGTGGTAGAAAAAGAATTTCACTCAATTGTATATTGAAAGATGTTAACAGTATGAAGAAAATAATAGTGGTTACACTTACAATGGTATTTTTATTAACAGCTTGTGGTAATCAAATCTATGGTAAATATAAGGTGAAAGACAACGGAGGGACAATAGAAATTAAGAAAAACGATAAGTTTGAGATTTCTAATGAAAATGAAAAAGGCGTCTTGAATGGTAAAATTAATAAAGATGATAAAATCATAACAATATATTATGAAAATCATCCAATGAAAATAGACTATAAGCTAGAAGATGATACATTAGAATTAAAGTTAAAGGCAGGTTCTGACGAAGAAGTTGTCAAAGCAAAAAAAGTAAAATAATGAGTATATATCATGCCCGTTAAAATCAAGATTCGATATTAACGGGCATTAATTTTATTGTTTGATTTTCTCGAATTTTCTCTCACTATCATCGGGTTTTTCATCCGGTTTTTCTAACGCGTAAATCGCCTTTTTACCAACTTTTAAATAACCAGTTGAACCGCCCAAATTAATTTTTGCAAGGTCTTTATGGTCTTTATCATCTTTTATTGATCCTTCTGCAGTTTCACCGTCAGTTGTGACTTTAAGCGATTCACCTTTAATAGTGATAATATCACCATTCTCATTTTGCCATTTACCTTCAGCCTTTTTAGTAGGGCTACTTGAACATGCTACTAATAATACACTTAAAATTGAAATTAATACTAAAATCTTTTTCATATAGCTCAACCTCCTTATTGATTGGCCTCATTTTATCAAAAAATCAAAAAGTTGTGTATAACATATTTTGCTTAATTTGTTATAAATAGATTAGTATAAAATATCATAATTACTTTTATTTCAATGTGAGTTTTAATAGATGTGTTATTCTGTCAAATTTGAAAAAATAAAAAACTTGAAAAGTTCATAATTAGCATGAAAATGCAATTTTAATTATCTATTGATTCTGATACAATATGTAAGGATATAAGTTGATATGACAGTGATTTACATCATTTTTTCATACATATAAATTTACTAATTGGATGATAAAGATGAGCAGTTAAAAATTGTCATTTAATCATTCAACAAAAATAAAGGGGGATTGTTACATGTTTAAATTTTTTCAGAATTTAGGTCGTTCACTTATGTTACCAGTTGCTGTATTACCAGCTGCTGCTATTATTGTTGGTATAGGTAACGCGCTTAACGCTTTGCATGCCTTACCTCAAGTGGCTCAATTCTTTGTTGCAGTAGGAACTACTATTCTTGAGCAACTAGGTATATTATTTGCTATAGGTGTTGCAATAGGTATGGCAAAGAAGAATGATGGTGCAGTCGCATTAGCTGCAGCATTAGGCTTTTTTGTAGTAACCAAAGTATTATCACCAGATAAATTAGCACCAATATTGCATGTTAAGCCATCTTCATTAGGTGAAGCATTTGACAAGATGGATAACGGCAACGTATTTGTTGGTATCATTATTGGTCTTATTGCGGCTTATACCTATAATCGATTTAGTGAGACAGAGTTACCACTCGCATTATCATTTTTCAGTGGTAAACGTCTGGTACCTATACTAACCGCATTTTTCTGTACATTTATAGCTGTTATTCTATTATTTGTATGGCCAGTTGTATATAATGCTATTGTGACGTTTGGTACTTGGATTGTAGGTATGGGGCCATTTGGCGCATTTATTTATGGTGTAGCCAACCGTTTATTAATTCCAACGGGTTTACATCATGCATTAAATACAGTATTTTGGTTTGATACAATTGGAATCAATGATATTGGTAAGTTCCAAACAGGTAAAGATGCTGTACATGGTATTACTGGTCGTTACCAAGCAGGGTTCTTCCCAATTATGATGTTCGGTATGCCTGCTGCAGCACTAGCAATGTATCATACAGCTAAAACATCTCAACAAAAACAAGTATATGGTTGGTTCCTAGGAAGTGCGATTGCTGCCTTTTTCGTAGGTGTTACAGAGCCAATTGAATTTGCATTTATGTTTGTTGCACCTATATTATATGTTATTCATGCATTGTTAACTGGATTATCATTATTTATTGCTGCTACTTTCCACTGGACAGCAGGATTTTCATTTAGTGCAGGACTCATTGATTATGTGTTATCTCTAATTAATCCTGTAGCCAATCATCCTTTAATGCTATTAGTTCAGGGTGTGGTATTCTTCATTTTATATTATGTCATCTTTAGATTTGTAATACAGGTCTTTAATTTAAATACAATTGGACGAGGTGACAATGAATTAGTTGATCCAACTGATGAGGATGCTATTGAAAAAGAAAATGCTGATACTAAACAAAGTAGTGGAAGTAAATATAGTAAATCAGCTGCACAAATTCTTGATGGTTTGGGTGGCGCTCAAAATATTACAACATTGACAAATTGTGCGACAAGACTCAGATTAGAGCTTGAAGACAATGCTATCATTGATGAACAAAAAATTAAAAACGCAGGTGCTGTAGGTGTGACTAAGAGTGGTAAACATTCTACTCAAGTCATCATTGGTACTCATGTGCAGCAAGTTGCAGACGAGATAGAGAAGCAAATGGAAGCATAATATTTTTTAATACTGTAGGGCAAATTCAAATGATGAATTTGCTCTATTTATTTTCAACATGTATATTATATAGTATCAGAATTTTCTGAAAGGGAGTTTGTAGATGAAATCAGTATTGTTTGATGTGGATGGTGTATTTTTAAGTGAAGAACGTTGCTTTGATGTGTCAGCTTTAACAGTCTATGAGTTACTTATGGATCAAATGTATTTAGGTTTAAAACCTGACATAGATCTAAGTCTACTTAAAAATGAAGACATTGCTCGAATTAGATCGGATATATTCGTCAATGATGAAGTTTTAAAAAAGTTGAAATCACTTGGTTTAAACTCTAATTGGGATATGCTATATATTGTATTTAGTTTACATTTTATTCAAATATTAAAAGAACTATCATCTAATGAAGTTGAAAAGATACTTCAGTATCAACAGATTAGTGGTAATCTATTACAAGAAATAGGCCAATTGATAAAGTTCGATGATCAGATTGATTACCCATTGCCACTTAAATTTTTAGAACATGTGGAAAGCGGGAAGTCTAATATCTTCACTCGTTTACAAGATTATGCAAGAAATGAATTAAATACAAATCAAGTTTCATTCTTTGAATTTAAAAGTCCACTTTGGCAATTAACACAATCAATATATCAAGAATGGTATTTAGGGTCAGCATTGTTTAAAGATGTTGAAGGTTATGAACCATACAAAGATAATAAAAGTGGTTTTATTCATCATGAAATTTTATTACGTCCTATTAAAGAGATTCAACATCTATTAAATGATTTGCAAGATAGTGGCTATCAAATTGCAATTGCTACAGGTAGACCAAGAACGGAAACACTCGTGCCATTCGAATCACTGAATCTACTATCATATTTTGACGAAATGAATATTGTGACAGCAAGTGAAGTATTAAAATCTGAAACGATGTTTCCTGAATACAAACCTTTAGGGAAGCCGAATCCATTTAGTTATATTGCAACATTAAATGGAAATAAGGAAGAGGAATACTTCAAATATATAACTCATCAAAATAATATAGTTAAAAAAGAGGAAGTATTTATTGTAGGTGATTCACTAGCAGATTTATTAAGTGCGAAGAAAATTGGCGCTACATTTATAGGAACTTTAACTGGATTAAAAGGTGAAAATGCTAAGAAAGAATTAGAAAATAACGGTGCCGATTATATTGTTAATCACGTAGGGAATATAAGAGACATATTATTATAATAATAAAGCTACAGAATATAAAAGAGATGATGGAAAGTCTTCACTCATATATTCTGTAGCTTTTATTGTGTTACAGAGTTAATTTAGTGCTTATAATCTTATTAAATGGTATCGCATTGTTAAGTTCAGCAACAAGTGCATGTGATGCTGGTTGGTCAATAGATAATATCATGAGTGCTTGACCACCTTCATTCGTTCTGCCTAATGTCATTGAACCAATATTGATACCTTTATTTCCTAATAAATTGCCTGTTTTACCAACTATACCTTGTTGATCATTGTGACATGTTACGATTTGATATTGACTTGGTTTGAAATCTAATGAGAAATTATTGATTCTAACAATTCTTGGTCCAAAGCCTGATAAAACCGTACCGCCGATTTTAATTGTGTCTTTATCATTAGATAATGACAATTCTATATAGTTACTAAAACCTGATTCATTTTTATTTTTTTCAATATGATAGGTCACATCTTGCTGATTTAATAAAGCTAAAGCATTGATAATATTGACCTCATCTGCAAAGTCATCTTTTAAAATATGCGTCACTACGGTTCTTGAGATGAGGCTTGTATCTATTTTTGCTACATCTCCACCGTAAGTAATCGTAACTTCACTTGGTGCACCTTCTAAGAGTTGAATACCGAATTCCCCAATAGTAGTGGCTAATGATAAGTAATCTTTAACATTTTGGTCAACCTCATTCATGTCCATTTTAGGTGCGTTAACCGCATGTTCTACGGTACCTTTTGTTAAAATATCAATGATTTCATTTGAAACAGAGACAGCTACTTTTTCTTGCGCTTCAACAGTAGATGCACCTAAGTGAGGTGTCACTATAATTTTATCATGTTTAATTAATGGTGAATCTAAAGGCGGTTCATGCTCAAATACATCTATGGCAGCTCTTGAAATTTGAGATTGGTCTAAGGCCTTGATAAGTGCATCTTCATCAATTATGCCTCCTCGGGCAACATTAATAATTTGTAAATTAGGTTTAGCAAGATTAAAGAAGTTCTCGCCAACAATACCTTTTGTTTTAGGTGTTAATGGCGTATGAACGGTTACAAAATCTGACTTTGAGGCAATCTCTTCTACAGTAGCTAGTTGAATATCTAATGATTTAGCTTTATCTTCTGTTAAATAAGGATCGAATGCCAATATTTGCATTCCAAAACTTTGTGCACGCTTGGCTACGCCTAACCCAATACGACCTGCACCTATAACACCTAATGTTTTCTTATATAATTCTGTTCCGCGAAACGCTTTTCTATCCCATTTTCCAGATTTAAGAGATTGATGGGCTTGTGGTATATTACGAGCCATAGCTAAAATCATTGCAATGGAGTGTTCAGTTGCTGAGATAGTATTGCCATCAGGTGCATTGATGACTAGAATGCCTTTTAATGTTGCAGCCTCTATATTAATATTATCGACACCGACACCTGCTCTAGCAATTACCTTTAAATTTGATGCAGCTGTAATGATTTGATCTGTGACTTGCGTTTGGCTTCTCACTATTAATCCATCATATTGTGGAATTATCTTTACTAAAGCCTCATCAGTTAAATCAGTATAAATATCGACGTCAAAATCAGGATGTTCTAATAAACTTTTAATACCTTCATCTGAAATTGGATCAGAAACTAAAATTTTATGACTCATGCTGAATTACCTCCATAAATTTTGTTACACCTTTACCAATATAATTTGCGTTTCTATATTCAGTAAGAATAAGTTCTAAGGCAGAAACAACGGATAGAATATCGAATGGTGAGACTTTCCCCATATGACCAATTCTAAGTATTTCACCTTTAAGATGTCCTTGACCACCAGCAATAGTAATATTAAATCTAGATTTAAGTTGATTTTTAATCAATGCCAATTCATCTTTGGAATTTGGAATAAATGCTGTAACAGTGGGGGAAGCTACATCATCTTTAACTAATAATTTTAGGTCAAGTGCTTTAAGTGCAACACGTAGTGCGTCACGAATCATATAATGACGTTGAATAACATGGTTCAAACCTTCATGTTTTACTAAATCGACGTAAGCATTTACACCTCTAAATAACGATACATTAGGTGTGAAAGGTGTAGAGTGTTTCGTAGATGCATCTACGTATTTGTTTAAATCAAGATAAAATCTTGGTGTAGTCACTTCATTAAATCTTGACTTTGCTCTGTTATTATAAGCGACAAAAGCTAAACCTGGTGGTAACATTATTGCTTTTTGACTACCTGACACTAAAACGTCGATATGGTCTTTGACCAAGTCGACATCAACAGAACCAATACAACTTACGCCATCGACTACAAAATAGATATCTGAATCATATGATTTAATTGTTTGTCCAAGTTCATGAATCGGGTGTAATACACCAGTTGAGGTTTCACAAAATTGTGTGAAAATAGCAGTGACTTTGACATTTAAACTTTTGAGATAATCTAAGAAAGAATTGATATCAACGGATTCGCCCCAAGTAACATCATAAATATGGACATTTTTATAATATGTTTCAGCTATTTGTTTGAAACGATTACCAAAGGCGCCGGATACAATAATGACAATATGATCTTCAAGATTAGCGATATTTAACATACTTGCTTCTAATACACTCGTGCCACTCGATGTTAATATCAAGACATCATTTTGGGCACCGAATATTGGTTTTAAGCCACTGTAGGCATTTTCGGCGATTGTTTCAAAATCAGATGAACGATGACCTACCATAGGTAATTGAATTTGAGACATAATTTCATCTGGCACTGGGGTTGGTCCAGGTGTAAGTAAAAGGGGTTGATAATAATGCATAAGTCATTCCTCCAAGTGTAATATTCAACTATTTTAACAAATATTCTGAAAATTTAAAAGGTGAAATTAATAGCTATCAGAGTTTAGAAATTATTGCCCTATATCTGATAGCTTGAAAGTTATTTTACAGTTGGTTCTATCTTGACGATAACATTGTTTTTAATTGAGTTAGAAATCATGCAATTATTATCAGCAATTTTCAATAATTTTGGTAATCGTTTTTCTAAATTGTCTTTATCATTGTCTGCCACTTTGATTTCTGGATAATGTGTGATGGATGTCATTTTGAATTTTGCATTTTCAAATACAGCATTGCCGATGGATTGCTGTGTAATTGAAATGTCTTTATAACCAGCTCTTTCAAGTGTTGCTGCCAAGGAAATAATATAGCAAGATGATGCTGCACTAACTAACAGTTCATCAGGATTAGTACCTATACCAGTACCTTCCAAAGACGAAGGAATAGAAATTTGTTCATTAATCACATCACCAATAACTTCTCCTACTTCATTTCTACCACCTTGCCAAGTGGTTTGAACTTTAAAGTCATGTTGAACCATTTAGATTGACCTCCTGTGTCATTATGGTAATTTAAGTTTAGAACATTATTAATCAGATGAAAAGAAAGGTGACTTTCATGTCGAATGAACGTTCAAATCAATCATATCAGTTAATAGCTCATCGTGGATTACCACAAGACTATCCTGAAAATACATTAATAGGGTACCAACACGCGTTAGCATTACCCATTGATATGTTAGAAATTGACTTACATTTTACAAAGGACAAACAACTAGTTGTCATTCATGATGATACGATTGATCGTACATCTAATGGAAAGGGTAAAGTTAAAGATTATACATTAGAAGAATTAAAAAAATTTGATTTTGGTTCTTATCATGATAAGCGTTTTAAAGACGAACAAATCCCAACATTCGATGAAGTATTAGACATACATTCTAAAAGTTCTAAAAAGTTGCTAATTGAAATTAAAAAGCCTAGCCAATACCCTGGAATTGAAAAAATGATTGTAGATAAACTTAAAGATTATCATATTCCATCGTCTAAAGTTATATTACAATCTTTTGATTTTGAAAGTATAAATAAATTAGCACAAATGAATGTTCCATATGAACTAGGTGTATTAATTAGTAAGAAAAAATATTGGTATAAATCACCTGATTTTAAAGCAATTGCAGAAATTGCTAACTATATTAATCCTAATTACAGCATTGTTAATAAACATTTTATGGAAAAAGCACATGTTGAACATTTAAAAGTGATGCCATATACTGTCAATGATTCTAAAGAAGCAAGGAAACTCATAGATTTACATGTTGATGGCATTATTACGGATATACCTGATAGGTTATAAGGAAAAATCAATATGCAGAAAGGGGAGTGGGACAGAAATCATAAAGAACCACTAACCATTGAATATGAAGTGGTTCTTACGCATTAGCCACAGCTAATATGTACTTTAAAATAGGAATACATGAGTGAAACTTATGCATAAGAAATACTAATTTCTAAAGAAAAAGTATTTCTTTATCGTTGTCCATCCCCAACTTGCATTGTCTGTAGATTTTCTTTTCGAAATTCTCTATGTTTGGGGCCCGTCCCCCCGGCAAGGTTGACTAGAAATGAAAAAGCTTGGTACATTAGACCGTCTTTGTAATTTATTACTTAGACGGTTTTATGCATGAACTTTAGTTCATGTATACCGCTAAAGCTTAATTTGAACACATGGGTCAATACGCATGTGTAAGTCATCTACGCCTATATATGAATGTAACTTGACGTATATATCTATGTCCCAGCCTGTAATTATTTATGGAAATAAAAAAACACCCAATCTCCAAAGAGAAAGGGTGAAGAATATAAACATATTATCTTGAGTAGTACTCAACGATTAATTGTTCATTGATTTCAGCTGGTAACTCGCTACGTTCAGGGAATCGAACGAAAGTACCTTTTAAGTTGTCAGCATCGAAGTCTAAATATTCTGGTACGAAATTGTTAATTTCAACAGATTCTTTAATAATATCTAAGTTTTGTGATTTTTCACGAACTGTAATCACTTGACCAGGTTTTAATGAGTAAGATGGGATGTCTACGCGTCCACCATCCACTTCAATGTGACCGTGGTTTACTAATTGACGTGCTTGACGACGTGTACGAGCTAAACCTAATGAATAAACAACTGCATCTAAACGACTAGCAAGTAAAATCATGAAGTTTTCACCGTGTACACCATATTGCTTACCAGCAATATCAAATGTGTTACGGAATTGTCTTTCAGTCATTCCATATAAGTAACGTAATTTTTGTTTTTCACGTAATTGTAAACCATATTCTGATAATTTTTTACGTTGGTTTGGACCATGTTGTCCTGGTGCGTAAGGACGTTTTTCTAATTCTTTACCTGTACCGCTTAAAGAAATACCTAAGCGACGAGATTTTTTCCAGTTTGAACCTCTGAATCGAGCCATAATAAGACTCCTCCTTTTTCTTTTTTGTTGTTATGAATAAACAAAAAAGAGTGTTATATGCTTATTAAGATATGTTGTTTTATGTGTCTTCACCTTATAGCGACAGTTACACGGCACGTCCGCATTGGGAACAACATAGAGCTCAATAATATACAACTGCTATTTTCGTTAATTCACACAAACTTCATTGTAACAGTTTATGCGTAAGAGTCAATACTTTTAATTAAACTATTTAATTTGGTTTTCTATGATTGAAACCACTTTTTCTAATTCTTTGCGGTCTTCATCATTAAATCTGCTTTTTATTGGCGCATCAATATCTAAAACACCAATAATTTTATTGTCCTTATGTATTGGAATGACAATTTCAGAATTACTATTTGCATCGCAGGCAATGTGTCCAGGAAATTGGTGGACATCTTTAACAACTTGTGTTTCATTATTAGAGACTGCTGTACCACAAACTCCCTTACCAATTTGGATATGTACACAAGCAGGATGACCTTGGAAAGGACCTAAAATCAGTTCGTTATTTTCAATTAAGTAAAAACCAACCCAATTAACTTGGTCTAAGTGATCATTGAGAAGTGCAGATGTATTACTCAATATCGCTATTAAATTTGATTCATCCTCTATTAAGCTAATGAGTTGTTTTTGTAGTAAGTCATAATTTGTGTTTTTGATGTCTGACATAATGTCTCCCCTTAACCGTTATTTTATATAAGTATAAGGTGTTTAAAATATTCTATCAATAAATACATTTTCTGATTTAATGAGAAGACAAATTACGTTATAATATAGAGTGATAACATAGGAGGAGAAGTATATATGGTGTTATATATCATTTTAGCAATAATAGTTATAATATTGATTGCTGTGGGTATCATGTTCTATTTGCGATCGAATAAACGACAGCTCGTTGAAAAAGCTGAAGAACGTAAATTAGATATTGAAAAATTACCTTTTGATCAAAATATTAAAAAATTATCTAGTTTAAACCTAAAAGGTGAAACTAAAACGAAGTACGATGCAATGAAGAAAGACAACTTAGAAAATACTAATCAATACTTAGCTCCTGTTGAGGAAAAAATTCACAATGCCGAAGAACTTTTAGATAAGTTTAACTTTTCAGGTGCTCAAGCGGAAATTGATGATGCACATGAATTAATGGATCAATATGAAGCAAGTTATAATAATCAAGTTTCACAAGTTGATGAAATAGTTGCATTACATAAAGATAACGAATCATTATATGAAAAATGCAAAGTAGATCACCGCGAAATGAAGCGAGATATTTTAGCTAATCGTCACCAATACGGTGAAGCTGCTGGTCCATTAGAATCAGAAATTGAAAACTTTGAACCAAAGTTATCTCAATATGAAGTTTTAAAAGCAGACGGCAATTATGTTCAGGCGCATAACCATATTTCAGCGTTACATGAAGAAATGCAACAATTAAAAGAATATATGGAAGAAATTCCAGAATTAATTCGTGAAGCTCAAAAAGAACTTCCTGGTCAATTCCAAGATTTAAAATATGGTTGTAGAGATTTAAAAGTTGAAGGCTATGATTTAGATCATGTTAAAGTGGATGGCACTGTTCAAAGCCTTAAAACAGAATTGAGTTTCGTAGAACCAATGATTAGTAGATTGGAATTAAATGAAGCGAACGACAAACTTGAATATATCAATGATAAGTTAGATGAAATGTATGACTTAATCGAGCATGAAGTTAAGGCAAAGAATGAAGTTGAAGAAACTAAAGATGTTATCACCGATGACTTATTCAAAGCCAAAGATATGAATTATACATTAAAAACAGAAATTGAATATGTTCGTGAGAATTACTATATTAATGAATCAGATGTTCAAAGCGTCAGACAATTTGAAAATGAAATTCAAAATCTAATCTCAGTATACGATGAAATTCTTAAAGAAATGTCTAAATCCGCTGTTAGATACAGTGAAGTACAAGATAATTTACAATATTTAGAAGATCATGTAAGTGTGATTAATGAAAAGCAAGATAAATTACAAAACCATTTAATCCAATTACGTGAAGATGAAGCGGAAGCTGAAGATAACTTACTACGCGTACAATCTAAAAAAGAAGAGGTTTATCGACGCTTATTGGCTTCAAACTTAACAAGTGTGCCAGAACGCTTCATTATTATGAAGAATGAAATCGATTATGAGGTGCGTGAAGTTGATGAACAATTTAGTCAAAGACCAATTCACGTCAAACAATTAAAAGATAAAGTTGCTAAAATCGTCATTCAAATGAATACATTTGAAGATGAGGCGAACGATGTATTAATTAATGCAGTTTATGCTGAAAAATTAATTCAATATGGTAACAGATATCGTAAAGATCACCAAAGTGTTGATAAAAGCTTAAATGAAGCAGAACGTTTATTTAAAAACAATCGTTATAAGCGTTCTATTGAAATTTCAGAACAAGCACTTGAAAGTGTAGAACCCGGAATTACGAAACATATTGAAGAGCAAGTAATTAAATCATAACGATTTGAATTGATATCAAGACATGGTTTCCATTTTATTGGAAGTCATGTCTTTTATTTTTACAAAAAAATAGTATAATGCATGAGTATGCTTATTTAGAAAAGCTTTTTATTAGTTAAATAACGATATAATTATAGTTGAACTGAACAAATAATTCCGCATTGCATTCTCAAAATGTAAATAAACGATATTAAGAATATTTGGAAAGTAGTATATAGAATTAGCAAAGTAAAAAATGTAGAAAGTGAAGTGTTATCAGTGATTTATTTAGATAATGCAGCGACAACCAAAGTAGATCCAAGTGTCTTGAATTCATTTGTAAAGGTAAATGAAACACTTTATTATAATCCTAATAGTCCTCATCAAGCAGGCTTACAAGCAGAAAGATTATTGCAACAAGCGAAAGAACAAATTAATCAAGCACTTAGATTAAAAAACGCTTATGATATTATTTTTACAAGTGGTGCTACAGAATCTAATAATATAGCGCTAAAAGGAATAGCTTATCGCAAAAAAGATACAGCCAATGAAATCATTACATCAGTATTAGAACATCCTTCGGTATTAGAAGTAGTAAGATATTTAGCTGAAAAAGAAGGTTTCGTATTAAAATACGTCAATGTTAAATCAAATGGTCAGATAGATATTGAACATTTGAAATCCATCATGAATGAACGGGTAGGACTTGTGACATGTATGTATGTCAATAATATTATGGGGCAAATTCAACCAATACAACAAATTGTCAATGTGCTAAAAGATTACCCTAAAGTGCATTTTCACGTAGATGCAGTTCAAGCTTTAGGTAAAATACTATTAGATTTAGAAGGTATTGATAGTTTAAGTTTAAGTGGTCATAAATTTAACGGTTTAAAAGGACAAGGACTTTTAATCACAAGAACAGCACATAATATCGAACCCATTATACATGGTGGAGGACAAGAATTTGGTGTGCGCAGTGGTACAGTTAATTTACCTATGGCAGTATCTATGGTAAAAGCTATTAATAATGCAGTGAAACAGACGGATGAATTGCATCAGAAGTTGACGTCTTACCAACAACAAATTAGAGAGATGGTTCAATCTTATCCTGGTGTTAAAATAAACTCACCTAAAGATGCTGCTCCACAAATCATCAATATAGGATTTCCTGGCGTCAAAGGTGAAGTGTTAGTCAATGCATTCTCTAAACAAGATATTATGGTATCAACTACGAGCGCGTGCTCTTCAAAAAGAGGTAAGCTCAATGAAGTATTACTTGCAATGGGTATTTCAGAAAAACAAATTGAAGGAAGTATTAGGATATCAATGGGGCAAATGACTACACAAAAAGATATCGATAGCTTTAAAGAAAAATTTGAAATGATATATGAAGAAGTGAAGGAGTTGTTGAAGTAATGAAATATGACCATTTAATAGTTAGATATGGTGAGTTAACACTTAAAGGTTCTAACCGTAAAAAATTTGTGAACCAATTAAAAACCAATGTGACACGAGCTTTAAAGCCCTTAGATGGATTCCATATTAAAGGTAAAAGAGATCGTATGTACATTGAGTTATTCGAAGAAGCGGACATTGATGAAATCATTCATCGATTATCCAAAGTCTATGGTATCAAATCAATAAGTCCAGTATTGAAAACAGAAAAGAATGATCAAGCCATGGCTGATGTCGCTGTACAATTAGCACAATCATTTGATAAGGGTTCAACATTTAAGATTGATGTTAAGCGATCAGATAAGTCCTATCCTAAAGATACTTATGAGCTACAACGAGAAATCGGTGGAGCGGTATTAAAAAATGTGGAAGGATTAACTGTAGATGTGAGACAACCACAACATGAAATTCGTGTAGAAGTACGTCTAGATGCAATCTATATATATGTGGAAGTCATTCAAGGATCTGGAGGTCTACCAGTAGGTACAGGCGGTAAGACCTTATTAATGTTATCTGGCGGTATAGATTCACCAGTTGCAGGTATGGAAGTAATGAAACGCGGCGTGACAATTGAAGCGATACATTTCCATAGTCCTCCATTTACGAGTGAAAAAGCTAAAGAGAAGGTAATAGAATTAACACGTATTATGTCTGAACGTGTTGGTCCAATTAAATTGCACATTGTACCTTTTACAGATTTACAAAAACAAATCAATAAGTCAGTTCATCCAAGATATACGATGACATCAACTCGTCGATTAATGATGAGAGTAGCAGATCAATTAGTCCATAAAATTGGCGCTTTAGGTATCGTTAACGGTGAAAACCTTGGGCAAGTAGCAAGTCAAACACTAAATAGTATGTATGCGATTAATCATGTTACATCAACACCAGTGTTACGACCTTTATTAACACTTGATAAGGAAGATATTGTAAAGAAAGCTAAAGAAATTGGTACATTTGAAGTTTCTATTCAACCTTATGAAGATTGTTGTACTATTTTTACACCTAAAAACCCAGTAACTGAACCAGACTTTAATAAAGTGATGGAATACGAAAGTGTGTTTAACTTTGATAGTATGGTAGATGATGCAGTTGAAAATATAGAAACAATTGTAGTAGATAAAAATTATAAATCTGAAAAAGATAAATCAACAGATGCTTTAATGGAAGATTTATTCTAATAAATAATCGCAAAGGGGTCATGACATGGATTGGGATATATATGTCATATTGATTATTGTTTTGTTTGGATTTTTAGCATCATTTATAGATTCAGTCGTTGGTGGTGGAGGATTAATTTCTACTCCAGCACTACTAGCAATAGGTCTCCCACCTGCTGTTGCATTGGGAACAAATAAATTAGCAAGTTCATTTGGGACGCTGACAAGTACTATCAAGTTTATTAGATCAGGTAATGTTGATTTAAAAATAGTGTCAAAATTGTTTCCATTTGTCCTAATAGCATCTTCAGGTGGTGCTTATTTAGCAACAATCCTACCTGCACACTTTTTAAAACCATTAATTATAGTTGCGTTGTCATTAGTATTTATTTATACGTTAGTTAAAAAAGATTGGGGTTCAATAAGAACATTCACCACCTTCACACCAATGAAAGCCGTGATGTTTTTCACAGCATATCTTATTATCGGTTTCTATGATGGGTTTATAGGCGGTGGTACAGGATCATTTATGTTATTTGTATTACTCATGTTTGGTTTTGATTTTTTAAGTGCAGCAGGCAATGCTAAAGTGCTTAATTTTGCATCCAATGTAGGGGCTTTAATACTATTTATGATATTAGGACAAGTTGATTATTTTTATGGACTAATTATGGCAGTCAGCATGATTATTGGTTCATACGTTGGTGCACAATTTGCTATAAGCAAAGGTGTAGGGTATGTTAAATTGCTATTTATAACAGTCACTGCAGTATTGATATTGAAAAATGCATATGACTACTTATTACCTATTTTCATAAATTAATATAATTAAAATAAAAGCAAATCTTTAATGAAGTTGATGTACTTAGACACTAGAACAATCAATTCATACAAAGGTTTGCTTTTTTATTAACAAATTGTAAGTTATTAAGTCAAAAATCATTTATCAATATATATAATGAATTTTTAAGATATAAAAGTTTAAAATTGAATTTGGTCATATTGATGTCGTATGATATTAATGGATGAAAAATATAAATAGGAGGTCATATTTATGACTGAAATTACATTTAAAAATAACCCGGTAACATTATCAGGACAACAAGTGAATGAAGGAGATGTTGCCCCAAATTTCACAGTACTAGATAACGATTTAAATCAAAAATCTTTAGATGACTATGCTAATAAGAAAAAATTGATTAGTGTTGTTCCATCAATCGATACTGGTGTATGTGATCAACAAACACGTAAATTTAATGAAGAAGCATCACAAGAAGATGGTGTTGTATTAACAATTTCAGTTGACCTACCATTTGCACAAAAAAGATGGTGTGCATCTAATGGCTTAGATAATGTAGTGACATTAAGCGACCATAGAGATTTATCATTTGGTGAAAACTTTGGTGTAGTTATGGAAGGAATGCGATTATTAGCGCGCTCCGTTTTCGTACTAGATCAAGACAACAAAGTGGTATATAAAGAAATTGTAAGTGAAGGTACAAACTTCCCAGATTTCGAAAAAGCTTTAGAAGCATATCAAAATTTATAAATTGAGATTTACAACTATTTGTCTAAAGGTGGAAACTTTTAGAATATAGTGTGAGAAATAAGCATCCATTGTTTTAACAAGTGATAATATGACAGCAACTGATTTCACTATGAAAGCGATGGATGCTTTTTATAGAGAGGGATTTAAATGGCAGAAGAAAATACGATTATGGAAAGATTATTCCATCATTTAGATGAAAAAGCGAAGACTTTAAACCAAGAAAATGGGCAAAGTTTTATAGAAAATCTAGGACTAGCGATGGAAGATATCTATACTAATCAACGAGAAATGTTAGAACAAGCTACACTTCAAGATAGAAGAAAGGCATTCCAATTTGCATATTTAAGTTTAATGCAAGAGGAAAATATACAGGCTAATCATCAAATTACACCAGATTCAATCGGTTTGATTTTAGGATTTTTAGTACAACGATTTACACAAGATAAAGAAGAGTTGCATGTTGTTGATATTGCAAGTGGTGCAGGCCATTTAAGTGCTGCTGTTAAGGAAGTATTAACTGAGACGACTATTATGCATCATCTTATTGAAGTAGATCCAGTGCTTTCTAGAGTGAGCGTCCATCTTGCAAATTATTTGGAAATACCTTTTGATGTATATCCACAAGATGCAATTATGCCACTACCATTAGAAGAATCTGATATTGTCATTGGTGATTTACCGATTGGCTATTATCCAGTAGACGAACGTAGTAAAGAAATGAAATTAGGTTTCGAAGAGGGGCATAGTTACTCCCATTACTTACTAATTGAACAAGCTGTTAATGCATTAAAAGGGGCAGGATATGCATTTTTAGTTGTTCCTAGTGAGTTGTTCTCAGGAGAACATGTGAAACAGTTAGAAAAATTCATTACTACAGAAACAGAAATGCAAGCATTTTTAAATCTACCACCTACGTTATTTAAAAATGAAAAAGCACGAAAATCTATACTTATATTACAGAAGAAAAAAGCAGAAGTAACAAAACCAGTTGAAGTGTTCTTAGCGAATATACCTGATTTTAAAAATCCACAACAATTCCAAGGTTTTATTACTGAATTAAATCAATGGATGGACACAAATCATACAAAAAAATAATCTGTAACAGTATAGAATTCAAACTGTATTAATGATAAAATAAAATGTGAAAAATATAACTAAACAAATGATGGAGGACAAAATCTTATGTCAAAATTAATTTTGGCGATTAATGCTGGTAGTTCATCTTTGAAATTCCAGCTTATTAGAATGCCTGAAGAAAAAACAGTAACAAAAGGCGTAGTAGAAAGAATTGGTATGGACGATTCTATTTTTACAATTCTTGTTGAAGGGGAAAAATTAACTGAAGTCAGAGATATTAAAGATCATGAAGAAGCAGTTAACTTGATGTTAGAGAAATTTAAAGAACATCACATTATCGAAGATATAAATGAGATTCAAGGTACAGGTCACCGAGTAGTGCACGGTGGTGAAACATTCCCTAAATCAGTAGTTGTGACTGATGAAGTTGAACAGCAAATTGAGGCATTAAGTGAACTAGCACCATTGCATAACCCTGCCAATTTAATGGGTATTAGAGCATTTAGAAAGTTATTACCTGATATCCCACACGTTGCTGTTTTTGATACATCTTTCCACCAAACTATGCCTGAACAAGCATATTTATATAGCTTGCCATATCGTTATTATGAAGATTATGGTATCCGTAAATATGGTTTCCATGGCACTAGTCATAAATATGTATCACGACGTGCTGCAGAAATATTAGGTAAACCAATTGAAGATTTACGTATTATTTCATGTCATATTGGTAACGGTGCTTCAATCGCTGCTATTGATGGCGGAGAGTCAATTGATACGTCAATGGGATTCACACCATTAGCAGGTGTTACTATGGGTACACGTTCAGGTAACTTAGATCCAGCTTTAATTCCATATATTATGGAAAAAACTGGTAAAAATGCTGATGAAGTACTTAATATCTTAAATAAAGAATCTGGTTTATTAGGTATTACTGGTACTTCAAGTGACTTACGTGATTTAACGGAAGAAGCTAAACATGGTCGTCATAGAGCGCGTGTAGCACTTGATTTATTTGCTTCTAAAATTCATAAATACATCGGTTCATATGCCGCAAGAATGCACGGTGTAGATGTCATTGTATTTACAGCAGGAATAGGTGAAAACTCTCATATTATTCGTGGTAAAGTATTAGAAGGCTTAGAATTTATGGGCGTTTATTGGGATCCTAAGAAAAATGAAAACCTCCATGGTGAAGAAGGAGATATTAACTATCCACATTCACCTGTTAAAGTACTTGTAGTACCTACAGATGAAGAAGTAATGATATCTAGAGATGTTATTAAATATGGTGGTTTAGAAACTGAAGAAACATCTTCAGATGAAAACGTTGAATCAAAATAGAAATTGCATAAAAAGGAGCGACATTGTCGTTCCTTTTTTTAGTTTGAAGAGATAATCAGATTTCGTATAGTGAAAGAACAGATAATTTAAATTAAATATTACGAAAAATAGAAGCAAACTTAAACAACATATTAAAAGGCCAGTAAATGATCTCATTTACTGGCACAAAAATGATTATTTCAATCACTATTTTTATTATTAATTAATTTGAATATCTTTCACGTAATTGTGGTGTAGCAACTTGAGGTTGGAAATCATTTGGCATTTCTTCAGTTCTTACTACTAGTACGTCACATGGTGCGTGTCTAACGATGGCTTCAGAAACAGAGCCTACGATAAAACGCTCAACGGCATTAAGACCTGACGTACCACTCATAATTAAGTCTGCACCAACTTCAGGTGCGATTTTTTTAGGGATAATTGCTTTTGGTGAACCAAATTCTAAACGCGTTTCAACGTTTGTAACACCAGCATTTGTAGCAACTTCTTTATAACCATTTAATAACTCTTCAGAGAAGTGTTTTGATTTTTCAGTAAATTGAGCATCATATACCTCATAAGAAGAATAAGTTCTTGAATCAATGACATTCACAATTGTTAGTTTAGCATCGTTACGTTTTGCTACGCCAACTGCTTTATTAAATGCCCATTCTGCTTCGTGTGAACCGTCGACTGCGATTAAAATATTTTTGTAAGTAATCATCGTCAGTACCCCTTTCGTCTTTTCTTACTTATATATTACCACATTTTTCAGAAAATATTACTCTAAAAATTAACATTTTTGTGTATTTTTGTAGGCGCTTTCATTTGTGTTTTAGTAGGCTTTCGCGTTACTATAATGGAGGAGGTGTGTGGAATGAAAATAGGTATTCCTAAAGAGATAAAAAACAATGAAAACAGAGTAAGTCTATCACCAAGCGGTGTACATGCCTTGGTTGAACAAGGACACACTGTTTTAGTTGAAACTAATGCTGGAATGGGCTCATACTTTGAAGATATAGATTATAAAGAAGCAGGAGCTGACATTGTTTCAGAAGCGTCACAAGTCTGGGATGTTGATATGGTCGTTAAAGTTAAAGAACCATTAGAAGAAGAATATCAATATTTCAAAGAGGGGCTAATTTTATTCACTTATTTACATTTAGCAAATGAAGAAAAACTTACACAAGCACTTGTAGATAATAAAGTGATTGGTATTGCTTATGAAACAGTACAATTGCCAGATCGATCATTACCATTGTTAAGTCCGATGAGCGAGGTTGCAGGTAGAATGGCAACACAAATCGGTGCTGAATTTTTACAAAAATTTAATGGTGGAATGGGTATCTTACTTGGTGGTGTACCAGGTGTACCTAAAGGTAAAGTAACAATTATTGGTGGAGGCCAAGCAGGTACAAATGCAGCTAAAATTGCATTAGGTTTAGGTGCTGATGTAACTGTATTAGACGTCAATCCTAAACGTTTACAAGAGTTAGATGATCTATTTAATGGTAGAGTGCATACCATTATGTCTAACCCATTAAATATTGAAATGTATGTTAAAGATAGTGATTTAGTAATAGGGGCAGTATTAATTCCTGGCGCTAAAGCACCAAATCTTGTAACAGAAGATATGATTAAACAAATGAAAAATGGTTCTGTAATTGTAGATATCGCAATTGACCAAGGTGGTATTTTTGAAACAACAGATAAAATTTCAACACATGATGATCCAACATATATCAAACATGGCGTTGTTCATTATGCAGTTGCTAATATGCCTGGTGCAGTACCACGTACATCTACATTAGCATTGAATAATGCTACATTACCTTTTGCTCAGATATTAGCAAACAAAGGCTATAGAGAGGCATTTAAATCTAACCATGCTTTATCTTTAGGTTTAAATACGTATAAAGGTCATGTAACACATCAAGGTGTTGCAGAAGCATTCAATATGAAATACACAACTGTTGAAGATGCATTAAAATAATCCAAAATCTTCAAAATATAAATAACGCCCTCAAATGTATCCAACTCATTTGAGGGCGTTAATAATATTTAAGACAGAATTATTTTTCGTAATGCGTTAAGATTTCACAACCGCTATCTGTAACTAAGATATCATCTTCAATACGAACACCAGCAACACCAGGAACGTAAATACCAGGTTCAATGGTAATGACCATTCCCGCTTCTAAAACATTATCGTTAGTGCTAGAAACATCTTGGTATTCATGTTCTTCTAAGCCTAAACCATGACCAAGACGATGAGGGAAGTAGTCGCCATAGCCCGATTGATCAATAATATCTCTCGCGATTTTATCTATTTCTTTTAATTTAACACCTGGACGAATAGCATCAATTGCTGATTTTTCAGCATCAAGAACAATATTATATATATCTAATGCTTCTTTGCTAGGTGTACCATATTGTACTGTTCTAGTCATGTCACTACAATAGTGATTATAGATGACACCTAAATCGAAGAGAACTAGCTCATTATTTTGTAATTGACGATTACCTGGAACACCATGTGGTGAAGCAGCGTGATCGCCAAATAATACCATAGTGTCAAAGCTCATTTCATTCACACCATATTTCTTAATTTCATTTTCAATATGATTTACAACTTCACGTTCACTGATTCCTTCTTTTAAATAGTTCACACCGATTTCAATACATTTATCTGCTAAATGAGCAGCATGCTTAATTTTTTCAATTTCATCAATTGACTTGATATTTCTTAAATTTTTAATTGTTTGGTCGATATCACCATATTGTTCAACATGAAATGCTTGTGTTATTTCACGTTGGCGTTTAACTGTTAAATGCTCACTTTCGATAAGCATATGTTGAAATGATTGTTGGTATAAATCGAAAGGATTTTCAGTGTCTAAATAACCTATAATTTGACCGTCAAAAGGAGATGCTTTAACTTCTTCAACTTCCATTTTAGGACAGAATAACACTGTTTCACCACTAGCTTGAATTAATAATGCAAATAATCTTTCGTGTGGTTCGCTACGATAGCCAGTAAAGTAATAGATGTTTAGTGGTGTAGTAATCCAAGCAGCATCAGCATTTTCTTTTTGTAGATAATTAATAATTTCATTGATTTTTGTCATGAAGTTTTTCCTCCTTAAAATGATTAACTTAATTTTATGCTAAAAAACAACATATTTCAAAGTTTGAATCATTCCTTTACTTTCGTGTTATAAAACATAGTTGCTAGGGTATAATAAGCATATAAACGATTAGGAGGGCTAAGATAATGAAACTTTCATTTCATGGTCAATCAACAATTTATTTTGAAGGAAACGGTAAAAAAGTCATTGTAGATCCTTTTATTTCAGGAAATGATAAATGTGATTTAGATGAACAAAGATTAGATGTAGATTATATTATTTTAACTCATGGTCATGAAGACCACTTTGGCGATGTAGTAGAATTAGCTAATAGAAATCACGCTACAGTTATCGGTTGCGCAGAAATTGCTGGATATTTAAGCACTTATCATGGTGTAGAAAATGTAAGAGGTATGAACATTGGTGGTAAAGCTGAATTAGATTTCGGTAGCGTTAAATACGTACAAGCTTTCCATAGTTCAAGTTATACACATGAAAATGGTATTCCTGTATATTTAGGTATGCCAATGGGTGTTGTAATTGAAGCAGAAGGTAAAACTATTTACCATACAGGAGATACAGGTCTATTTAGTGATATGGAATTAATAGCTAAACGACATCCTGTAGATGTATGCTTTATCCCAATTGGTGATAATTTCACAATGGGCATAGATGATGCAGCTTATGCTATAAATGAATTCATTAAGCCTAGCATTTCAGTACCAGTTCATTACAATACTTTCCCATTAATTGAACAAGATCCAGAGCAATTTAAAGATGCAGTTAAAGTAGGGGAAGTTCAAATATTAGAGCCAGGACAAGAGGTTCAATTCTAGTCAATTTTGTCGGAGCAGGACGGAAATAAATTTTATTAAAATGTTATTTCCGTCCCGCTCTTATTTTTCAGTAAATAAAAAACACTAATTATCTAGTAAAGACGAGTAAGTCTTTATAGATAACTAGTGTAAATGAGTTAAGTAAGATATTATTTTACGATAAGCACAGGGATAGTTGCTCGTTTAGCAACTTTGTGACTTACGCTACCAAGAACGAATTTTTTCTTTTCTTCAGCTTTGCGGTTACTTAAAACCACGATTTCATATTTACCGCTATTTGCATGTTTGAGCAGTTCTTCTTTAGCATTACCACGAACAATAATTTGATCGTAATCAATACCATAGCTTTCTAATATGTTACGTGTTTTTTCTAAACGTTTACTACGTTCTTCGGTAATTTTGTCTAAATGAACACCAGCTTTGATAGATGCTTGAGCATCTTGTTCATTAATAGCATTTAAAATAGTGACTACCGCGTCATCTGCAGCAAGTTTAGATACTTCTTCTAAAGCTTTTTCATTTTTTAATTGAGTGTCTACACCTAGTAAAATCTTTTTATACATAAGTCCACCCCTCCTCAATTCCATTCTAATAAAAAAAGATGGATATTTCCATTTAAATTAAAAGGTTTTTTAATAAAATTACCATTTTACAAAAGTTGTAAATTTAATATTAGGGTTTTGAATATTTAGGAGTGTGCGTCAATGATTTTTTTTGATTAAAAAGTTATAATAGGCATAACATTGTTCTAAGAAGAGGTAACGTAATGACTAAACATGAACAAATTTTAAAACATATTGAATCATTAGCAATTGGTTCAAAAATTTCAGTTAGAAAAATCGCCAAAGATTTAGCTGTTTCTGAAGGTACAGCCTATAGAGCAATTAAGGATGCGGGGCAGATAGGATTAGTTACAACTATTGATAGAGTGGGGACCGTTAGGATTGAAAAACGAAATCGAGATGAAATAGATAATTTAACATTTAATGAAATTGCCAATATTGTTGAAGGCCAAATTATTGCCGGTAAGAATGGCGTCAATAAAACAGTCTCAAACTTTGCCATTGGTGCTATGGAATTAAGTGATATCTTAAGATATATTGGACCACAAACTTTATTAATTATAGGAAATAGAAGAAATGTACAACTCGAAGTATTGAAACGTGGTACAGCCATTTTAATTACAGGTGGATTTCAGCCAACAAAAGAAGTCATTCAGTATGCTGATGAGCATGACTTACCAGTATTATCATCTAGCTATGATACGTTCTTAGTTGCAAATATTATTAACCGCGCTATGTTCAATCAAAAAATCCGGAAAGAAATTTTAGTGGTAGAAGATATTGTGAAACCAATAAACGAACTTTCTGTATTATTAAACACGATGACTTTGGATGATTATAAACAAATCGCGAATGAAACAGGTCATACACGTTTTCCTGTTGTGAATAAAGATTACAAGTTAGTAGGTATAGTAACCAGTAGAGAAATTATTAATATGAGCGACAATGATATGATTGAAGATGTTATGACGAAACATCCAATTAGTGTTAAATTGTCAAACACAGTCGCGAGTTGTGCACATTTATTAATCTGGGAAGGTATTGAATTACTACCAGTTACTGATAATAATAAAAAAGCAGTCGGCGTTATCAATAGACAAGATGTATTGAAATCTATGCAATTATTAGGGAGACAACCACAAATTGGTGAAACGATTAATGATCAAATTGCCAAACATATAACTATTAATCATGATGGTATTCAAACTGATGTATCCCCATTATTAACTAATCATTATGGTACTTTAAGTAAAGCAGTATTTGTAGGAATCATTGAAGAAACTTTACGTCATGAGATGAGAAAATATAAAAAGGGTAATGTGATGATAGAAAGCTTAAATATCATTTACTTGAAAACAGTGCCGATTGAAACGGGTATTGATGTTAAATATGAAATGCTTGATGTAGGGAGATACTTTGCTAAATTAGAAGTGACGATGTACTGTCAGAATGAAAAAGTAGCGATTGCATCAGTTATATGTCAAATGTTTGAGGGATACTAATCAAAGATAAACTAGAGGAGTTAATAAAATGGAAACACTAATGAACGATATAATGAAAGAAATTGAATCAAATGAAACAATAATTATTCATCGACATGTAAGACCCGACCCAGATGCATATGGTTCACAATTAGGTTTGAAATATTATTTACAACTTAAATTTCCTGATAAACATATATTTGCAGTGGGTGAGGAAGAAGCGTCACTTAATTTTATAGGGACATTTGATCACGTAGAGGACAACACTTATAAAGAAGCGCTTGTAATCGTATGTGATACTGCGAATGCGCCACGTGTGGATGACCAAAGGTTTAAATTAGGAAAGAAAGTATTGAAGATTGACCATCACCCAGCAGTAGATCAATACGGTGATATTAATTTAGTTAATACAGATGCTTCTTCTACAAGTGAGATCATTTACGATATGATTCCTCATTTCAATGATGAAAGTATCATTAATGAAGATGTCGCACGTGTACTATATCTAGGTATTGTAGGAGATACTGGCCGCTTCTTATTCGGTAATACAACACAACATACAATGGAAGTTGCAGGAAAACTACTTGGTTTCCCATTTGATCATAATGCTGAGCTCAATAAAATGTCTGAAAAGGACCCTCGCTTAATGCCATTTCAAGGTTATGTACTACAAAATTTCGAATTGCATAGTGATGGCTACTGCCAAGTCAAAATTACTAAAGATGTATTAGAGCAATATAAAATTAAAGCAAATGAAGCATCTCAATTTGTAAATACAGTAGCAGATATTCAAGGACTTAAAATCTGGATGTTTGGTGTAGACGAAGGAGATCAAATTCGATGTCGTTTACGCTCTAAAGGGCAATATGTCATTAATGATATAGCAAATGATTTTGGTGGTGGCGGTCATCCTAATGCCTCAGGTGTCTCAGTATATAGTTGGGAAGAATTTGATGCATTAGCACACGCTTTACGTCAAAAGCTTAATTAAATAAAAAAAGAAAGGAGTCATACAAACATGGTTGCATATTTAAATATTCATACGTCATACGATTTATTAAATTCTAGCTTAAGAATATCGGATGTCGTTAAAAAAGCTAAGAACGAAGGCATTGAACACCTTGCAATCACAGATACTAATGTTTTGTATGGCTATCCTAAATTTTATGATGCGTGTTTAGAAGCGGGGATACACCCCGTTTTTGGTATGACCGTCTATTTAACTGATGGGTTGTATCAATTGGAGACTGTACTATTGGCACAAAATAATGATGGCTTAAAAGATTTATATCAATTATCATCAGCGATTAAAATGAAAGAAAAAGAAGATATTCCTATTGAGTGGTTGAAACGTTATGCAAATCATCTCGTCATCATATTTAAAAGTGCCGAAGAACATCATTTACAATTTATTGATGCTTTTAATGATAAAGAACATGTCTATCTTAACCAAGATTGTATTGCGATTAATCATAGATCGTTTGTTTGGTTGAATACCATGCGTTATTTAAATAATGAAGATGCCGATACGATTTCAGCACTTCAAGCCATTAAAGAAAATAGTAAATTAGATTTAGTAGCTGAACAAGAAGATTACCATGAACATCTATTTAATAAAAATGAACTTCGAAATTTGGAATGTAGTGACGAATTAATTGTTAATACTGACAAAATTGCACAAATGTGTACCGCAGAGTTAAATTATCATCAATCTTTATTACCTCAGTTCCAAACGCCTAATGGTGAAACTTCTAAAATATACTTATGGCAGAAACTTGAAGATCAGTTAAATCATTTAAATTTGAAACAACCAGAATATTGGAAAAGATTAAAACATGAGTATGACATTATCACAAATATGGGCTTTGAAGATTATTTCTTAATCGTAAGTGATTTAATTCATTATGCTAAAACACATGATGTGATGGTTGGACCAGGGCGTGGATCTTCAGCAGGCTCATTGGTAAGTTATCTACTTGGTATTACAACAATAGATCCTATAAGATTTAATTTACTTTTTGAACGTTTTTTAAATCCCGAACGAGTAACGATGCCTGATATTGATATTGATTTTGAAGATACACGACGTGAAAAAGTCATTCAATATGTTCAAGAAAAATATGGTCAATTACATGTTTCCGGAATTGTAACATTTGGTCATTTACTTGCAAGAGCTGTTGCACGAGACGTGGGACGTATTATGGGGTTTGATGAAATAACGCTAAATGAAATTTCTAAATTAATCCCACATAAATTAGGAATCACTTTAGAAGAAGCTTATCAAAATGATGAATTCAAACAATTTGTTCATCGTAATTATCGTCATGAACGATGGTTTGAAATATGTAAAAAGTTAGAAGGTCTACCAAGACATACGTCAACTCACGCAGCAGGGATTATTATTAATGATCATGCTTTGTATGAGTATGCACCTTTGACCTTAGGAGATACAGGATTACTAACACAATGGACAATGACTGAAGCTGAACGCATTGGTTTATTAAAAATTGACTTTTTAGGTTTAAGAAATCTATCCATCATTCATCAAATTATCAATCAAGTTAAAAAGGATTTGAATATCAACATTGAAATAGAACGTATACCTTTTGACGATCCAAAAGTTTTTGAATTATTGTCTCAAGGAGATACGACTGGTATTTTCCAATTAGAGTCAGATGGCGTACGCCGAGTATTGAAAAAGTTAAAACCTGAACATTTCGAAGATATCGTTGCTGTTACTTCGTTATATAGACCTGGACCTATGGAAGAAATTCCAACTTATATTACACGAAGACATGACCCATCAAAAGTTGAATATTTACACAAAGACTTAGCACCTATTTTGAAAAATACCTATGGCGTTATTATTTATCAAGAGCAAATTATGCAAATCGCTAGTCAATTTGCCAACTTTAGTTATGGTGAAGCAGATATTTTAAGACGTGCAATGAGTAAAAAGAATAGAGCCGTACTTGAAAGTGAAAGACAGCACTTTGTTGATGGTGCTAAACAAAATGGCTACGACGAATATATGAGTAAACAAATTTTTGATTTAATATTAAAATTTGCTGATTATGGTTTTCCTAGAGCACATGCAGTTAGTTATTCGAAAATCGCTTATATAATGAGTTATTTAAAAGTGCATTATCCTAATTATTTCTATGCCAATATATTAAGTAATGTAATTGGCAGTGAGAAAAAAACAGCTGCTATGATTGATGAGGCTAAACATCAGAGTATTACGATACTACCACCCAATATAAACGAAAGTCATTGGTTCTATAAAGCAACAAGCGATGGTATCTATTTATCACTAGGTGCTATTAAAGGTGCGGGATATCAAAGTGTGAAACTGATCGTAGACGAAAGATATCAAAATGGTGACTTTAAAGATTTCTTTGATTTTGCAAGACGATTACCTAAAAGAGTAAAAACCCGAAAATTATTAGAATCTTTAATTTTAGTGGGTGCCTTTGATATATTCGGTAAAAATCGAGCTACTTTATTACATTCAATTGACCAAGTCATTGATCAAGTAACCGATATAGAACAAGATGATATGTTATTCGATTTCTTCACACCAAAACAATCTTATGAAGAAAAAGAAGAATTACCAGATCAATTAATAAGTGAATATGAAAAAGAATACTTAGGATTTTATATCTCTAAGCACCCTGTAGAGAAAGAATTTAACAAGAAACAATATTTAACGATATACAAATTAAGTAATGCCAAAAACCATCAGCCTATTTTAGTGCAGTTTGATCAAATTAAACGAATTAGAACAAAGAATGGTCAAAATATGGCATTCGTAACCTTGAATGATGGTATTCATTTACTGGATGGCGTCATATTTCCAAATCAATTTAAAAAATATGAACTTGATATATCTGAGGAACAAATTTATGTCGTTCAAGGAAAATTCGATAAACGAAATGGAAAAACGCAGTTGATTATCAATGATATTTATACAGAGGAAGCATTTGAATCATTGAAATTGAACCAAACCAAACAAATTATTGTTAGAAAAGTTGATCAAGTTGAAGGGTTCTATCAATATTTAGATCAGGAAAATATAGATCAATCCATTGAGGTTTTATCATTCAATGATCAAACAAATGAAATGTCAAGATTAGGTTATATTAAGAAAAATTCAGCTTTTTTAACTGATTTAGTTAAGTTATTTAAACCAAGTGATATCCGTTTTGTATAACTTTTATCTAGAATTGAATTGTGATATAGTAAACTGATGATTTATATTTTAATCATCAGTTTATTTTTATAATTGTTTTTTGTTCTATTTGTTTGTAAATGTCATTATCTTATTCATTGATTAATGATAAAATATGAATGATCAGCAGAAAAAATAATTATAAAAGTAGTGACTGATAATTAAATCATTGCTAGTTTTAATTCACTCTAGAACCTGTAGGTAAGCAATTCATTATTATTAGAATGTGAAAACGTATTATAATAATAAACGAATGATAACTAGCATCATCTAATTCTTATAACTAAATAAATAGGGGTTGATTTTTGATGTCTTTAAGAGACGAAGCACTAGAAATGCATAAAGAAAACCAAGGTAAATTAGAAGTAACACCTAATGTTAAAGTTACTAATAAAGAAGAATTAAGTTTAGCCTATTCACCAGGTGTTGCTGAACCATGTAAAGAAATTCATGAAGATGAAAGAAAAGTATATGACTATACAATTAAAGGTAATACAGTAGCGGTAGTTACTGATGGAACAGCAGTATTAGGTTTAGGGAACATTGGCCCGGAAGCTAGTATTCCTGTTATGGAAGGTAAAGCTGTATTATTTAAAAGTTTTGCTGGTGTGAATGGTGTGCCTAATGCACTTGATACAACAGATACTGAGGAAATTATTAATACAGTTAAATTAATCCAACCCAATTACGGTGGTATAAACTTAGAGGATATCTCAGCACCACGTTGCTTTGAAATTGAAGAACGATTGAAAAAAGAAACAAATATTCCGGTTTTCCATGACGATCAACATGGAACAGCAATAGTCACAATGGCAGGATTAATCAATGCTCTTAGAATCGTTGATAAAGATTTATCAGATATCAAAGTAGTTCTAAATGGAGCAGGTGCAGCAGGAATAGCTATTGTGAAGCTATTATATTCTTATGGTGTTAGAAATATGGTTATGTGTGATTCAAGAGGTGCTATATTTGAAGGCAGAAGCTATGGCATGAATGATACGAAAGAATATGTCGCTAAATGGACAAACAAAGATAAAACTGAAGGCGAGCTTAGCGAAGTCATTAAAGATGCTGACGTATTTATAGGTGTATCTATAGCAGATTTACTTTCTAAAGAAATGGTAGAGAGTATGGCCAAAGATCCAATTATATTTGCAATGGCAAATCCTAATCCTGAAATCAATCCGAACGATGCTAAAGACGCTGGTGCCAAAGTTGTTGGAACTGGACGTTCAGATTATCCAAACCAAATTAATAATGTATTAGCTTTCCCAGGTATATTTAGAGGTGCATTGGATACTGAAGCAACCCATATTAATGAAGAAATGAAAAAAGCTGCAGTAGAAGCAATTGCAGACTTAATCGACAGTAAAGAATTAGAACCGAATTATTGCATTCCTGGACCATTTGACAAACGTGTTGCACCATCTGTAGCTCGCGAAGTTGCCAAAGCGGCGATGGAATCAGGAGTAGCTCGAATTGAAGTTAATCCACAAGATGTGTATGATAAAACAATGAAATTAACAGACTTAAAATAATATTGATAAATATATTCATATAGAATATTATATTTGGATGAAGTTTAAATATAACGACATTTATAACGTGTAGGTTACAAATGTCGTTATAGTACTTTATCACTATACATAATTATAAATGCTTCATGAGTATAAATTTAATCCTTATAAAGGTCAGAGGTTTTTGGAGGTTTTCCTATGTTTAAAGATTTTTTTAATCGAACAAAGAAAAAGAAATATCTAACAGTTCAAGATTCTAAACAAAATGATGTGCCAGCAGGAATCATGACTAAATGTCCTAAATGCAAAAAGATCATGTATACCAAAGAATTAGATGAGAACCTAAATGTATGCTTTAATTGTGACCATCATATTTCATTATCTGCGTGCAAAAGAATCGAAGCGATTTCGGATGAAGGTACATTTAATGAATTTGATAAAGGCATGACATCTGCTAATCCTTTAGATTTTCCTGGATACATTGAAAAGATTGAAAAGGATCAGAAAAAGACAGATCTAAATGAAGCAGTTGTTACTGGAACTGCTAAATTAGAAGGAATTGAATACGGTGTAGCAGTAATGGATGCACGATTTAGAATGGGTAGTATGGGATCAGTTGTAGGTGAAAAAATTTGTCGAATTATTGATTATTGTACTGAACATCGTTTGCCGTTTATTTTATTCTCTGCTAGTGGTGGCGCTCGTATGCAAGAAGGTATTATTTCATTAATGCAAATGGGTAAAACGAGTGTGTCATTAAAAAAACATTCTGACGCAGGATTATTATATATTTCATATATCACGAATCCTACAACTGGTGGCGTGTCTGCAAGTTTTGCATCAGTTGGCGATATTAATTTAAGTGAACCCAAAGCATTAATTGGTTTTGCTGGACGACGTGTTATTGAACAAACCATTAATGAAAAATTACCTGAGGATTTCCAAACTTCAGAATTTTTATTAGAACATGGTCAACTCGATAAAGTGATACATCGTAAAGATATGAGAACAACACTTGCAAATATATTAAATCTACATCAAGAGGTGAAAAGCTAATGCTTGATTTTGAAAAGCCACTTTTTGAAATTAGAAAGAAAATTGATTCGTTGAAAGAATCTCAAGAAAAGAATGATGTTGATTTACAAGAAGAAATCGATATGCTTGAAGCTTCTTTAGAACGTGAAACAAAAAAGGTTTATACAAATTTAAAACCATGGGATAGGGTACAAATAGCTAGATTACAAGAAAGACCAACATCCTTAGACTATATTCCTATGATATTTGATTCTTTTATAGAATTACATGGAGATCGTAACTTTAGAGATGATCCAGCTATGATTGGCGGTATTGGTTATTTAAACGGTAAAGCAGTTACTGTTGTTGGCCAACAACGTGGTAAAGATACTAAAGACAATATATATCGCAATTTTGGTATGGCTCATCCAGAGGGATACCGAAAAGCATTAAGACTTATGAAACAGGCTGAAAAGTTTAATCGACCAATATTCACATTTATTGACACGAAAGGTGCATACCCTGGTAAAGCAGCTGAAGAAAGAGGTCAAAGTGAATCGATTGCCACTAATTTAATAGAAATGGCTTCTTTAAAAGTACCTGTCATTGCAGTCGTTATTGGTGAAGGTGGAAGTGGTGGTGCCCTTGGTATTGGTATTGCTAACAGAGTATTAATGCTTGAAAACAGTACATACTCTGTAATTTCTCCAGAAGGTGCAGCAGCATTACTATGGAAAGATAGTAATTTAGCTAAAATTGCTGCAGAAACAATGAAAATCACAGCACATGACTTACATGAATTAAATGTAATAGATGATGTGATTAATGAGCCACTTGGCGGTGCACATAAAGAAATAGAAGTTCAAGCACAATCTATTAAAGATGCGTTTGTTGCTCATTTAAATGAATTAGAACAACTTGATAAAGAACAATTAGCTGAAGATCGCTTTAATAAATTTAGAAATATTGGTTCTTTTATAGAATAAGAGGAATAGAGTAGTAGTCATTTTATAGACTATTGCTCTATTTTTATTATCGTTAAAATAAAAGTCATAATTAAAAACGTTTACATCAATATAAGTCCTTTCTTTTGATGGAAGTAGTAAAAAATTTGTGGTAATTTAGAGTTGAAGATAAATCTAGTTATAGAAAGGTATGTCGTCATGAAGAAAATTGCAGTTTTGACTAGCGGTGGAGATTCACCGGGGATGAATGCTGCCGTTAGAGCAGTTGTACGTACAGCAATTTACAATAATATTGAAGTTTATGGTGTATATCACGGTTATCAAGGATTAGTAGAAGATGATATTCATAAACTTGAATTAGGATCAGTTGGAGATACTATCCAACGTGGTGGGACATTCTTATTCTCAGCAAGATGTCCTGAATTTAAAGAAGAAGAAGTACGTAAAGTTGCTATTAACAATCTACGTAAAAGAGAAATTGAAGGCTTAGTAGTCATTGGCGGGGATGGCAGTTACCGTGGCGCTCAACGTATAAGTGAAGAGTGTAAAGAAATACAAACCATTGGTATTCCTGGTACAATTGATAATGATATTAACGGTACTGATTTTACGATTGGATTCGATACAGCACTTAATACGATCATTGATTCAGTCGATAAAATTCGTGATACAGCATCAAGTCATGCTAGAACATTTATCGTTGAAGTAATGGGTCGTGATTGTGGTGACTTAGCACTATGGGCAGGCTTATCTGTAGGAGCTGAAACGATTGTCGTACCAGAAGTTGATACAGATATTAAAGAAGTAGCTGAAAAAATTGAGCAAGGTATCAAACGTGGTAAAAAACATTCAATCGTTATGGTTGCTGAAGGATGTATGAGCGGTCAAGAATGTGCTGATGAATTAAGTAAATATATTAATATTGATACAAGAGTATCAGTATTAGGACACATTCAACGTGGAGGTAGCCCTTCAGGAGCTGACCGTGTTTTAGCATCTAGATTAGGTGGTCATGCCGTTGAATTATTAAAGAAAGGTGAAACTGCCAAAGGTGTTGGTATTAAACATAACCAATTAACAGCGACACCATTCGATGAAATATTTGGTCATTCAACTCATAAGTTTGATCAACAAATTTATCAACTAGCTAAAGAGTTATCTATATAAATTTCAGGAGGATTTTAAAATGAGAAAGACTAAAATTGTATGTACTATTGGGCCAGCTTCAGAATCAGAAGAAATGCTTGAAAAATTAATGAATGCTGGTATGAACGTGGCACGTTTGAACTTTTCACACGGAAGCCATGAAGAACATAAAGGTAGAATTGATACAATTCGTAAAGTTGCTAAACGTTTAAATAAAACAGTAGCTATCCTTTTAGATACAAAAGGACCAGAAATTCGTACACATAACATGAAAGATGGCATCATCGAATTAGAAAAAGGTAAAGAAGTTATTGTAAGCATGACAGAAGTTGAAGGTACTCCAGAGAAATTCTCTGTAACTTACGACAACTTAATTAACGATGTTCAAGTAGGTTCATATATTTTATTAGATGATGGTTTAGTTGAATTACAAGTTAAAGACATTGACCATGATAAAGGTGAAGTTAAATGTGACATCTTAAATAGTGGTGAATTAAAAAATAAAAAAGGTGTTAACTTACCAGGTGTAAAAGTAAACTTACCAGGTATTACTGACAAAGATGCAGACGACATTAGATTTGGTATCAAAGAAGATGTAGATTTCATCGCAGCAAGCTTCGTTCGTCGTCCAAGTGACGTTTTAGATATTCGTGAAATCTTAGAACAAGAAAAAGCAAATATTACTATTTTCCCTAAAATTGAAAACCAAGAAGGTATCGATAATATCGAAGAAATTCTTGAAGTTTCTGATGGTTTAATGGTAGCTCGTGGTGATATGGGTGTTGAAATTCCACCTGAAAAAGTACCAATGGTTCAAAAAGACTTAATTAGAAAATGTAATAAATTAGGTAAACCAGTTATCACAGCTACACAAATGCTTGATTCCATGCAACGTAATCCACGTGCAACTCGTGCAGAAGCGAGTGACGTGGCTAACGCAATCTATGATGGTACAGATGCAGTAATGTTATCTGGTGAAACAGCTGCTGGTTTATATCCAGAAGAAGCAGTTAAAACAATGAGAAACATTGCAGTATCTGCTGAAGCTGCTCAAGATTATAAAAAATTACTATCTGACAGAACTAAATTAGTTGAAACATCATTAGTGAATGCAATTGGTATCTCAGTGGCACATACAGCTTTAAACTTAAATGTTAAAGCGATTGTAGCAGCAACAGAAAGTGGTTCAACAGCGCGTACAATTTCTAAATACCGTCCACATTCAGATATTATTGCTGTAACACCAAGTGAAAAAACTGCACGTCAATGTGCTATTGTATGGGGTGTTTATCCAGTAGTTAAAGAAGGACGTAAAAATACTGATGCATTATTAAATAATGCAGTAGCAACTGCTGTTGAAACTGAAAGAGTTCAAAATGGTGATTTAATCATCATTACTGCAGGTGTACCAACAGGTGAAAAAGGTACAACAAATATGATGAAAATCCACTTAGTTGGAGACGAAATTGCTAAAGGTCAAGGTGTAGGTCGTGGTTCAGTAGTAGGTACTGCTGTTGTCGCTGATTCTGCAAGTGATTTAAAAGGCGTTGATCTAAGTGATAAAATTATCGTTACTAACTCAGTAGATGAAACATTAGTACCATACGTAGATCAAGCTATTGGTTTAATTACTGAAGAAAATGGTATTACATCTCCAAGTGCTATTGTTGGTTTAGAAAAAGGTATACCAACAGTAGTGGGTGTTGAAAATGCTACTAAAGAAATTAAAGACGATATGTTAGTTACTGTAGATGCAGCAAATGGTAAAGTATTCGAAGGATATGCTAACGTACTTTAATCATTAACACATTAATTAAATAGATTGATGATGAAATTAGAATCACCACTTCCAAATATAATTGTTTGGAAGTGGTGATTTTGCTATTTAACCAGTTTGTCATAAAATCAGTTCACTTTTCTAATATCTAAATGAGATAAATATGTATGGTGGGGCTATGGAAGAAAAATTTAGATTGTATGTAAGTGTGTGATATTAAATAAAAAAAGCCAGTAAATGATTTGATGATAAATCATTTACTGGCTAATTATTTACTTGTTTAAAGTTTAACGTTATTTAGATTCTGTACTTGCTTTTTTATATCTCCAATACATTAATCCTAATAATACAAACCATAAAGGTGTTAAATAAATTGCGCGTCTAGTTGTTTCATTAACAAATAGTAAACCGAATACTAAGATAAAGAATAATAAGATGACGTAGCCCATATATTTACCACCAGGTAATTTATATGTAGACGCCTTGTGTAATTCTGGATTTTTACTACTGTAATTAATATAAGCAATGATAATTAACGCCCATACGATTAGGAACAATACTGTAGATAATGTTGTTACATATGTGAACACCAATGTTGCATCTGGGAAAATGTAATTCAATAATGCTGCAATTAATAGTAATGCAGAAGATCCAATAATTGCTACATGTGGCACACCGTTTTTGTTTGTCTTGCTAAATGCAGGTGGTGCCTGTTTATTATCAGATAATCCGAACAACATTCTACTGTTTGAGAAAATACCACTATTACATGATGATGCTGCAGCAGTTAATACAACAAAGTTGATTAAACCAGCTGCAAATGGAATACCAATAAGTGTAAATAATTTAACAAATGGACTATTATCTGGGTCGACTTTATCCCAAGGAATGATTGACATGATCACTGCTAGGGCACCGACGTAAAAAATTAAAATTCGAATTGGTACGCTGTTAATTGCCTTAGGAATAGTTGACTCAGGATCCTTTGTTTCACCGGCAGTTACACCAATCATTTCGATACCAACGAACGAGAACACTGCCATTTGGAATGACATGAAGAAACCTGATGCACCTTTAGGGAATATACCGTGGTTATATAGATTAGTTAAACTTGCATGTCCAAATTGTGTTTTGTATGCAAATAAAATCATAATAGCACCAACGATTATTAACCCTATAATGGTTACAATTTTAACAATCGAGAACCAAAACTCTAATTCTCCAAATAACTTAGCACTTAACAAGTTAAATGACATTAAAATAAGTACACAGAATAATGCGCTAATCCAGTTAGGTATATGTGGGAACCAGAAACTAACATATTTAGCTACTGCGGTAACCTCTGCCATACCAGTTATTATCCAACATAACCAATATGTCCACCCAGTAACAAATCCTGCAAATGGACCTATATATGTATTAGTTACGTCCGCAAAAGATTTGAAATTTGTGTTTTGAATAATAATTTCGCCTAATCCACGCATAAACATGAATAGCATGAATCCAATAAAAATGTACGTGAGTAGTATTGAGGGACCCGTCATGGCAATCGTTTGTCCAGCGCCCAGGAATAATCCTGTCCCAATAGCGCCTCCAATGGCAATTAATTGCACATGGCGATTGCTCAATTCTCTTTGTAGATTATCAGCCATAAGACCTCTCCCTTACTTTTAGATAATTATATTATGCACTTAAATCGCTTTTTATACAATTTATTTATTAAAAAAGTGTTAAAATACACTTCGAGATAATTAGCAATTTATAATCAAGCATGATAACCAAATAAAAACTTTGTATTCAATTTAATTTTCAAAATAATTTAAAAGGCCAAAATGTTGGTTTCATGGTACTTAGAACATTTTTAACATTTAAGTTATATATGAATCAATACCAAACTTACATATATATAGTAATTTATTTTGTTTCACAAAAACTTAATAATTAGCTATAATACTAGTTGAAAGCCATTTCATAAAGAAATAGTAAAGGGGAAATTTATCATGGCAGAATTACAAAGAGGTTTGGAAGGGGTAATTGCAGCTGAAACTAAAATCAGCTCAATCATCGATAGTCAATTAACATACGCAGGATATGATATTGACGATCTTGCAGAAAATGCCCAATTTGAAGAAATCATCTTTTTATTATGGAACTATAGATTGCCAACTAAAGACGAATTACAAGAACTTAAATCAAAATTATATGAGTATATGACACTTAATCCTAGAGTGTATAAACATTTTGAAGAGTATGTAACTGACAAAGTACATCCAATGACTGCATTACGTACTTCAGTATCATACATTGCTCATTTTGATCCAGACGCTGAAGATGAAGCAGATGAAAAGAAATATGAAAGAGCAATTCGTATTCAAGCAAAAATCGCATCATTAGTAACAGCATTTTCACGTGTACGTGAAGGTAAAGAACCATTAAAACCAAATTCAGATTTAAGCTATGCTGGAAACTTCTTATACATGTTAAAAGGTGAATTACCTACTGATATTGAAGAAGAAGCATTTAACAAAGCATTAATCTTACATGCTGATCACGAATTAAATGCATCAGCATTCACAGCTCGTTGTGCAGTATCTTCTTTATCTGATATGTATTCAGGTATTGTAGCTGCTGTTGGTTCATTAAAAGGGCCTTTACATGGTGGTGCTAATGAACGCGTTATGGCTATGTTATCTGAAGTAGGTTCATTAGATAATGTAGATAACTATTTAGACGAAAAAATAGCAAATAAAGAGAAAATTATGGGCTTCGGTCACCGTGTATATAAAGAAGGCGACCCTCGTGCTAAATATTTACGAGAGATGAGTAGAAAAATTACTGAAGAAACTGGACAAAGTGAATTATATGAGATGTCATTAGCTATTGAAAAACGTATGAAAGAAGAAAAAGGATTAATTCCTAACGTTGATTTCTTTAGTGCGACTGTTTATCACAGTATGGATATTCCACATGATTTATTTACACCAATCTTCGCAGTAAGTCGTACATCTGGTTGGATTGCACACATTCTTGAACAATACAGAGATAATAGAATCATGCGTCCAAGAGCAAACTACATTGGTGAAACGAATCGTAAATATGTTCCTATTGAAGAAAGATAATCAAATCATCTATAGTATTAGGTGAATTTAAACAAATTACTTGGAGGTCAAATTTTATGACAGCAGAAAAAATTACTCAAACTAAAGATGGATTAAATGTACCAAACGAACCAATCATTCCTTTCATTATCGGTGACGGAATTGGACCAGATATTTGGAAAGCAGCAAGTCGTGTTATCGATGCTGCAGTTGAAAAAGCTTATAATGGTGAAAAACGTATCGAATGGAAAGAAGTTTTAGCTGGACAAAAAGCATATGACAATACTGGTGAATGGTTACCACAAGAAACTTTAGACACAATTAAAGAATATCTAATTGCTGTTAAAGGGCCATTAACTACACCAATTGGTGGCGGTATTCGTTCATTAAATGTAGCATTAAGACAAGAATTAGATTTATTCACTTGCTTACGTCCTGTACGTTGGTTCCAAGGTGTACCGTCACCAGTTAAACGTCCTCAAGACGTAGATATGGTTATTTTCCGTGAAAATACTGAAGATATCTATGCAGGTATTGAATTCAAAGAAGGTACGCCTGAAGTTAAAAAAGTGATAGATTTCTTACAAGATGAAATGGGAGCAACTAATATTCGATTCCCTGAAACTTCAGGTATTGGTATTAAACCAGTTTCTAAAGAAGGTACTGAAAGATTGGTTAGAGCTGCTATCCAATACGCAATCGATAACAATCGTAAAGCAGTAACTTTAGTTCACAAAGGTAACATTATGAAATTTACTGAAGGTTCATTTAAACAATGGGGTTACGATTTAGCTCATAATGAATTTGCTGATCAAGTATTCACTTGGCAACAATATGATGAAATTGTAGAAAAAGAAGGTAAAGATGCTGCGAATGAAGCTCAATCAAAAGCTGAACAAGAAGGTAAAATTATTGTTAAAGACTCAATCGCTGATATCTTCTTACAACAAATCTTAACTCGTCCATCTGAACATGAAGTTGTTGCTACAATGAATTTAAATGGTGACTATATTTCAGATGCGTTAGCTGCCCAAGTTGGAGGAATTGGTATTGCACCAGGTGCAAATATCAACTACGAAACAGGTCATGCTATCTTTGAAGCTACTCACGGAACAGCGCCTAAATATGCTGGTTTAAACAAAGTAAATCCATCTTCTGAACTATTAAGTTCAGTATTAATGTTAGAACATTTAGGATGGCAAGAAGCTGCTGATAAAATTACAGACTCTATTGAAGCAACAATTGCTTCTAAAATTGTTACTTATGACTTCGCTCGTCTAATGGATGGTGCGACTGAAGTATCAACTTCTGAGTTTGCTGACGAATTAATCAAAAACTTAAAATAATAGATGTTATTAAAGTAAACGGATTGGGAAACCAATCCGTTTTTTTATTAAGTTTTTGTAAATTCCTAGTGTTTTAATATCATTTTTTATAAAAAAATGATAGTTTAATTAATGAAATGACAATATTAATCCAATGTTACCTTAATATAAGTAGCATATTAAATGGATTGTTAAGTTTATGTAAATTTGATGTGTAGGTATGTTATTTGTATTTAAACATCAGTTATAATAAACATGTAATTTAAATGGGGGAGGCACATCATGTCACAAAAAGTATTAGTCGTTGACGATGAACAATCGATCGTTACGTTACTTAAATATAATTTAGAAACAGCTGGATACATAGTAGAAGTAGCCTATGACGGTGAAGAAGCACTACAAAAGGTTGAATCGTCTCAACCAGATTTAATTGTATTAGACGTCATGTTACCGAAAAAAGATGGTATTGAAGTTTGTAAAACAATTAGATCTGATAAAAATTTAGTACCTATTCTTATGCTAACTGCTAAAGATGATGAATTTGATAGAGTATTAGGTTTGGAACTGGGTGCTGATGACTATATGACTAAACCTTTCTCACCTAGAGAAGTCGTGGCAAGAGTTAAAGCAATATTAAGACGTTCACAATTTGTAAATGAAGTCGAGCATAATGAGACGGATGATGAGGATATTATTATTGATTCAATTCGCATTCGTCCTGAATTTTTCGAAGTATATAAAGATGATGAGTTATTAGAACTCACACCAAAGGAATTTGAATTATTACTTTATCTTATTGAACGACAAGGTCGTGTCATTACAAGAGAACATATGTTGAATTCTGTATGGAATTATGAGTTCGCTGGTGATTCTCGTATCGTTGATGTCCATATTAGTCATTTGAGAGACAAATTAGAAGAAAACCCTAAACAACCTAAATTGATTAAAACTGTAAGAGGATTAGGCTATAAATTGGAGCGTCCTAAAAGTTAATGTTGAAATTTCACCATCGTCTTTTAATATTAATTAGTACCATTACGATTATTAGTTTTATAGGTTTAGGTGCTATTGTCCACAACATGATTTATCAAACATTAACTCAAAATCAAACTAAAGAACTCGAAAAAGAAGCACGTAACTATGTTAGTTTATATAATGATAATAAAAAAAGTGAAATTAAAAATATTGCAAATAATCAAGAAAATATCATCGTTATCAAAAAAAATGCTAAAGTGATATTTACGACAAATAAAAAAGAAAAAATAGATAAACGCATAGATAACGAAGCTAATCCTTCACAGTTAATTCATAAAAATACAAAACTTGGTTTGAAGTATACTTTCAAAAGTCAAATTGATGATAAAACTGTTTACATAAGTGGTATTAATGATGAAATATTAGACCTGCAAAAAGAAATGTGGAAGTATCTATCAATTGTAGGTGTGATTGTATTAATCACAGTTTATCTAGCTAGTAGAAGTATCAACCGTACATATATTCGACCTATAAATGAAGTGACATATGCTACGTCATTACTAGCAGATGGTTATTATCATGTTCGTGTACCTGAAAGTAATGTCAAAGAGACTAAGGCTTTGTTTGTAACAACCAATGAGCTTGCTAGACGTCTACAAAAATTAAATAACAGACAAAAAATTCAATCTAATAGATTGAAAACGACATTGGAAAATATACCTAGTTCAGTGCTAATGATTGATAAGCATGGTGAAATTGTCGTGGCAAACTCGGCATACTATGAAGTATTTAGTCCGGATCAAAGTGTGGAAAATAAAAGTTATATTGGTTTTATAAATGATAAAATCGAAAAATTAATCATGGAAAGTTTTAGAACTGAGAAAGTGATTTATGAACAGATTGAAGTAGATATTAATAATGTTCACACAAAATATTTTGATGTATCATGTGTACCAATTCTTTCTAAATCAAAGAAAAAGCTACAAGGTATGGTTGTTGTATTACATGATATTACTAATTTGCAAAAGTTAGAAAATCTACGTCGAGAATTTGTAGCAAATGTATCTCATGAACTTAAAACACCAATTACTTCAATTAAAGGATTCGCTGAAACGTTAATTGAAGGTGCGAAAAATGATGAAGATTCGCTTAATATGTTCTTGAATATCATCTTGAAAGAATCAAACAGAATTGAATCACTTGTGATGGATTTACTAGATTTATCCCATATTGAACAACAAAATGAAATTACAACGAGTTATATGAATTTATCAGAATTAGCTTATACAACGATAGATAATTTACAAAATCAAGCTCAGAATAAAAATATAACAATTGAATCTAATATTGAACAGGACGTTATTTTCAAAGCAAATGAAAATAAAATTGCTCAAGTTATTACGAATTTATTGTCAAATGCTATCAATTATTCAACCAATGATAATAAAGTCATAGTAAGTGTGTATCGTGAAGGTAAAAAAGTAAACTTAGAAATTCAAGACTTCGGTATAGGGATTAGTGCTGAGGAACAGAAACATATTTTCGAAAGATTTTATCGAGTTGATAAAGCACGAAGTAGAGATTCTGGAGGTACTGGGTTAGGATTATCAATCACTAAGCACATTGTTGAAGCACATAATGGAAGAATTAGTGTAGTTAGTCGCTTAAATGAAGGTTCGACCTTTAAAGTGACGTTTATTGATGAAGATTAAAAATATTAAGAACCACACCCTATTGATTGAATTCATATAGGTATGTGGTTCTTATTTTAGTTATATGAATTGTGAGGCAATGGTACTTTATGTTTAATGACCATACATTGTTTATGCTAAAATATATTTAAATATGTGCTGGAGGTTTATAACGTGAATAAATTAGTATTAATTGATGGTAATAGTTTAAGTTTTAGAGCATTCTATGCTTTGCCATTACTTTCAAATAAGGCAGGCATACATACAAATGCAGTATATGGCTTTGCGATGTTACTAGAAAAAATTCTTAAAGAAGAACAACCTAATCACTTTTTAGTGGCGTTTGATGCAGGTAAAACAACTTTCAGACATTCTAAATATAGTGAATATAAAGGTGGCAGACAAAAGACACCACCTGAATTAAGTGAACAATTTCCATATATTCGTCAATTATTAGATGCATATCACATAAAAAGATATGAATTAGAGAATTATGAAGCAGATGATATAATTGGTACTTTGAGTAGAGAAGCGGACAAAGCTGGGTTTGAAACTATCATTATTACAGGTGATAGAGATTTAACGCAACTCGCTACGGATCATGTCACAATTTACTATACTAAAAAAGGTGTAACAGATGTTGATCATTATACACCTGAATTTATCGCAGAAAAATATAATGGATTAACACCAAATCAAATTATTGATATGAAAGGGTTAATGGGTGATACTTCTGATAATATACCAGGTGTAGCTGGCGTAGGTGAAAAAACAGCGATTAAATTACTAAATCAATTCAATACTGTAGAAGGTGTCTATGACAATATAGAAAGTGTTTCAGGTAAAAAGCTTAAAGAAAAGCTTGAAAATAGTAAAGATGATGCTTTAATGAGTAAAGATTTAGCTACTATTAATGTTGAAAGTCCAATCGAAGTTAAATTAGAAGATACTAAAATGGATGAGCACTTAGATGAAACTGAAAAAATTGAGCTCTTTAAAAAATTAGAGTTTAATCAGCTATTAGCAGAAATAGATTCAGTAGAGGCAACACAAGAACAAAAAGATAAAACTTTTGAAGTTGAGTCGAATTTTGATCACATTAATTTTTCAGATTTAGATGAGGCAACCATTCATTTTGAACTAGAAGATAGTAATTATTTAAAAGACAATATATTAAAATTTGGACTTTATACTGGGGAACATCATGTTGTAATTAATGCAGATGAGATTAAGCAATTTTCAGATTTAGTCAATTGGTTAGAAAACCCCAATACAGCCAAAACTGTTTATGATGCTAAGAAAACTTATGTTGTTTCACATAGACTAGATATCGATATTCAAAACATCCAGTTTGATGTGATGTTGTCTAGTTATATCATCGATCCATCAAGAACGATTGACGATGTGAATTCAGTTGTTTCTTTATATGGACAACATTATGTGCAAGATAACGTGACTATTTATGGTAAGGGTAAAAAGCATCATGTACCAGAAGATGAGATCTTAAATAAGCATGTTGCATCAATAATTGAAGCGGTAAGTGAATCAAAAGCTGAAATGCAAAAACAGTTGAAAGAATATAACCAAGAATCATTATTAGCAGATTTAGAACTACCGTTAGCTGAAATATTAAGTGAGATGGAAGAGATTGGAATCTTTACTGATGTTAAAGATTTACAACAAATGGAGAAAGAGATACAAGAAAAGCTAGATGTTTTAATTAAAAATATTCACGAAGCTGCCGGTGAAGAATTTAACATCAATTCTCCAAAACAACTTGGCGTAGTGTTGTTTGAAACACTAGAATTACCTGTGATTAAAAAAACAAAAACGGGCTATTCTACTGCTGTCGATGTATTGGAACAGTTACAAGGCCAACACCCAATTATTGATTATATTCTAGAATATCGCCAATTATCAAAATTACAATCTACTTATGTAGAAGGATTACAAAAAGTGATTAGTGATGATCATCGTATTCACACACGTTTTAACCAAACATTAGCGCAAACTGGTCGCTTATCAAGTGTTGATCCAAATTTACAAAATATACCTATTCGTCTAGAAGAAGGTAGGAAAATTAGAAAAGCATTTAAGCCTACATCATCTGATAGTGTTATATTAAGTGCCGATTATTCTCAAATTGAATTACGGGTTTTAGCTCATATTACTCAAGATGAAAGTATGAAAGAAGCATTTATTAATGGGCATGACATTCATACTGCGACTGCAATGAAGGTTTTCGATGTGGAAGCGGATGAAGTTGATAGTTTAATGCGTAGACAAGCGAAAGCAGTTAACTTTGGAATTGTGTATGGCATTAGTGATTATGGGTTAAGCCAAAGTTTAGGAATTACACGTAAAAAGGCGAAAGCATTTATTGATGATTATTTAGATAGTTTTCCAGGAGTCAAACAGTATATGTCAGATATTGTGAAAGATGCTAAAGCACAAGGTTTTGTAGAAACATTATTACATCGTCGTAGATATATTCCAGATATTACTAGTCGTAATTTTAATTTAAGAAGTTTTGCAGAAAGAACGGCAATGAATACGCCAATTCAAGGTAGTGCGGCAGATATTATCAAATTAGCTATGGTGCAATTCAATAAGGAAGTACAACATACTGATTATCACGCGAAACTATTATTACAAGTTCACGATGAATTAATCTTTGAAGTTCCAAAAGATGAAGTAGCATCGTTTAGTAAGTTTGTAGAAGAAATTATGGAGTCTGCATTAAAATTAGATGTGCCACTAAAAGTTGACTCAAGTTACGGTGCGACGTGGTATGATGCAAAATAAAGGAAGGTTTGAATATGCCGGAATTACCAGAAGTAGAACATGTTAAAAGAGGAATTGAACCATTTGCCGTAAATACTACTATTAATAAAATAACTTTTTCTGAAAATGTAAAAAAAGGTAAAGAAGATGGACGAGAGACGATTATCAAAGGAATGACACTCGAAAGTTTTCGACGCTTAACAGAAGGCTATACAATTAACCAAATAGAGCGAAGAAGTAAATATATTGTATTTTATATTAATCGTGATGCAGAGCAACGTATTTTAATTAGTCATTTAGGTATGGCAGGTGGTTTCTTCGTTGTTAATCATTTAGAAGAGATTAATGTGCCTAATTATCGTAAACATTGGCAAGTTATTTTTGAATTAGATAATGGAAAAAAATTAATCTATTCAGATATTCGTCGCTTTGGGGAAATTAGAAATGTGAGTAGTTTTGATTCATATCCTTCATTTTTGAGCATAGCTCCGGAACCCTTTGACGAAGAAGCACTGCAACATTTTTTAGATTGTACGAATAAAAAGAATTATTCTAAAAAACCGATTAAACAAGTGATTTTAGATCATAAAGTTATATCTGGCTGTGGAAACATTTATGCATGTGAAGCGCTATTTAGAGCAGGTATTTTACCTAATAGACTAACACAAGAATTATCAAATCAAGAAAAAGAAATGGTGTTTTATCATGTTCGATCTGTATTAAATGAGGGTATTAAATACGGAGGAACTAGCATTTCCGATTATCGTCATGCTGATGGTAAAACAGGGGAAATGCAGTTACATCTGAATGTATATAAACAAAAATATTGCAAGGTATGTGGGCACTCAATTGAAACTCAAGTCATCGCATCTAGAAATAGTCACTATTGCCCGACTTGTCAGAAATAAAGGAAGCGTGAAAATATGTCAAAAGTAATAGGACTTACTGGTGGTATCGCATCAGGTAAATCAACTGTATCTGAATTGTTAACTGCATTTGGTTTTAAAGTAGTAGATGCTGATACAGCTGCAAGAGAAGCAGTTGCTAAAGGAACACCAGGTATAGAGAAAGTAAGAGAAGTTTTTGGCGATGAAGCTATTGATGAAAATGGTGAGATGGACAGAAAATATATGGGTGATTTAGTATTTAATTATCCAGGTGAACGTATTAAGTTAAATGAAATAGTCCATCCTATAGTTAGAGAAATAATGGAAGAAAAGAAGCAACAATTTTTAAAAGAAGGCCATAATGTTATTATGGATATTCCTCTTTTATATGAAAATGAATTGCAAGATACTGTTGATGAAGTATGGCTTGTTTACACATCAGAAAGTATTCAAATCGATCGTTTAATGGAAAGAAATGATTTAACTCAAGAGGAAGCAAAAGCAAGAGTATATAGCCAAATATCTATTGATAAGAAAAGTAGAATGGCAGATCATGTGATTGATAATCTTGGAGATAAACTAGAACTAAAGCAAAATTTAGAACGGTTGCTTAGTGAAAAAGGTTTTATCGAGAAATAATTCAAAAAGAGATTTTTATTAACCCTGAGACATTAATAAATGCCTTAGGGTTTTATTATGTGAATACTTACTTTAGAAATTTTCTGTTTTTTTAGTTTTGATAATCTTAAATTCATTGTTATTTAATAACTAATTCTTATTAAGTTTGATTAAAATTTGTATTTGTAAAGTTTTGGTAAACGCTTTCAAATGTAATTTATTATGTTATACTAATGCCATAAAGTATAACATATAAATTAATGGTCAAGGGGTGCTTTAAATGACAACGAATATAGCAATTAACGGTATGGGTAGAATAGGTAGAATGGTATTAAGAATTGCATTGAAAAATGAAAACTTAAGCGTAAAGGCAATTAATGCAAGTTACCCTCCAGAAACAATTGCACATCTTATCAATTATGATACAACTCATGGTAAGTACGATGAGAAGGTAGAAGCCATTGAAAATGGCATTCGTTATAAAAACCAAGATATCAAATTAGTTTCTGATAGAAATCCTGAAAACTTACCTTGGAAAGAACTTGATATAGATGTTGTCATCGAAGCAACTGGTAAATTCAATCATGGTGATAAAGCTATTGCACATATCAACGCAGGTGCAAAAAAAGTATTATTAACAGGTCCATCTAAAGGTGGCCATGTTCAAATGATTGTGAAAGGTGTCAATGATGATAAATTAGATGTTAATAAATTCGATATTTTCAGTAATGCATCATGTACAACTAACTGTATTGGCCCAGTTGCAAAAGTATTAAATGATGAATTTGGTATCGTGAACGGTCTGATGACTACAGTACACGCAATTACTAATGACCAAAAGAATATTGATAATCCGCATAAAGATTTGCGTAGAGCACGTTCATGTAATGAAAGTATTATTCCGACATCTACAGGCGCAGCTAAAGCATTAAAAGAAGTGCTACCTGAAGTAGAAGGTAAATTACATGGAATGGCATTAAGAGTACCAACTAAAAACGTTTCTCTTGTAGACTTAGTAGTAGATTTAGAACAAAATGTAACAGCTGATCAAATTAATGACGCTTTCAAAAATGCAAATTTAGATGGTGTATTGGATGTAGAAAGTGAACCACTTGTTTCAGTAGATTTTAATACAAATCCTAATTCTGCAGTAATTGATGCACAATCAACAATGGTTATGGGCGATAATAAAGTTAAAGTAATCGCTTGGTATGATAATGAATGGGGATATTCAAATAGAGTTGTTGAAGTAGCAGAGCAAATTGGTAAGTTGATAGAATCTCATAAAACAGTAGAAGCTGTGTAAAATTAATTTTTAAGAGACTGTCAGTCTAATCTTTAATATGAAGGTTAGATTGGCAGTTTTTTGTTCAAAATAAAATGTAGATGCCAAAGTTATCTAGAAATTAAATAGAAAAAAGTTGACTTTAACATCATTTTTGAAAATGTCACATTTTTTATTTAGGTTGTTATATTTAATGATATAAATTAGTTTACACTTTTAGACATATAATTTAAAAGGTGCTTTCTTTTGTAACGTGTGAATTTATAGTATAATTGAGAATAATCTAAATAGAAAAGGGTGACAATCATGAAATGCCCAAAATGTAATTCAACACATTCAAGAGTAGTAGATTCACGTCATGCAGAAGATGCGAACGCGATTCGTCGAAGAAGAGAATGTGAAAATTGTGGTACAAGGTTTACAACATTCGAACATATAGAAGTGAGTCCATTAATAGTAGTGAAAAAGGATGGAACTAGAGAACAATTTTTAAGAGAAAAAATCTTGAATGGATTAGTTAGATCATGTGAAAAACGTCCAGTGAGATATCAACAACTAGAGGATATAACTAATAAAGTGGAGTGGCAATTAAGAGATGAGGGGCATACTGAGATTTCATCTAGAGAAATTGGAGAACATGTAATGAACTTATTAATGCATGTAGATCAAGTTTCTTATGTTCGCTTTGCCTCTGTTTATAAAGAGTTTAAAGATATTGACCAACTGTTAGCTTCAATGCAAGGTATTCTGAATGATAATAAACGGAGTGATTTATAAATGGGGTTAAATTCCTTTGAATTAGGTTTAAGACCACAAGATAGTTTTGAAGTGATTCAAGATTTTTATTTAAATTCACAGCATCTTGAAATATTAAATCGACTGTTTACACCTTTAATTGGGCCTCAAGCAATTGGTTTATATCACTTTATGCATCAATTTTCAAATGATGTTGAGCAACCACTCACCCATTATGTCATTATGAATGAACTTAAAGAAAATTTAATCGACTTTAGAAATCAAATGGATTTATTAGAAGCCATTGGTTTGATGAAATCATTTGTAAAACATGATGAACAACAAACACATTTTATATATCAATTGATTCAACCTCCGTCACCATCTCAATTTTTCAATGATCCTATGTTATCTGTATTTTTATATAGTGAAGTTGATAAAAAAAGATATCAGGTTCTAAAGAAACATTTTGAACAAACTTTTAGAGATTTATCACAGTATCAGCAAACAACCAGAAAGTTTACAGATGTCTTTAAAGTACCCAATAGAATATTAGATATCGATACACAAAATATACCTAAAGCGAGTGAATATCAAGGATTGGATTTATCTAATGAATCTTTTGATTTTGATATGTTGAAACAGATGTTACATAACCATTTCATCTCAAATGAAATAGTGACAAAGGATGCTAAAAGTCTAATTGTTCAACTCGCAACTTTATATGGTTTAACGGCTGATGCGATGAAACATATTATATTGAATTCAATTACAAGTGCGCAGCAATTATCTTTTGAAGAGATGCGTAAACAGGCACGTTCTTATTATTTAATAGAACATGAAAATCAATTACCTAAGTTAGAATTGAATAAAAACATTAAACACAGTGACATTTCGACCCAAAATAATGAAATTCCTGATCCTGAAAATGACACGGAACAATGGCTTCAACTGTTAGAACAGACGAGTCCGATTGATATGTTAGCATCTTGGTCTGAATCAGAACCAACATTATCTCAAAAAAATATGATTGAAGAATTAATTCATAGAGAAAAAATGAACTTCGGTGTTATTAACATCTTATTACAATTTGTTATGCTTAAAGAAGATATGAAATTACCCAAATCTTATATTTTTGAAATTGCTTCAAATTGGAAAAAGAAAGGTATAACAACGGCTAAGCAAGCTTATGAATATGCCTTGAAAGTTAATCAACCTAAACCATCAAACGAGAATAAATCACAATCATATCAAGGCTATAATCGTAAAAGTAAATTGGTTTCTAGGGAGAAAACGCCTAAATGGTTAGAAGAAAGAGATAATCCAAACGCTACAGCACTTTCAAAAGATGAAAAAGACGATCAATTTGAAAAGGATAGACAAGCATTCTTAGAACAATTAAATAAAGATTGGGAGGAGGATTAGATGGAAAGCTTTAAGAATATTGTAGGTTCAAATAAAGATTTCGAAAAGAGAATTGCTAAAATACGTCAACAGGTTGTAAATGATCCTGATGTGAAGCAATTTTTAAATGAACACCAATCAGAACTAACCAATACTATGATTGATGAAGACTTAAACGTCCTACAAGAATATAAAGACCAACAAAAGCACTATGATGGGCATAATTATAATGAGTGTCCTAACTTTGTTAAAGGTCATGTGCCAGAATTATATATTGAAAACGAACGCATTAAAATTCGCTATTTGCCATGTCCATGTAAAGTAAAATATGATGAAGAAAGACTTAATTCTCAATTGATTACATCACATCATATGCAGAGAGATACCTTAAATGCAAAAATTAAAGATATTTATACTACTGGACGAAATCGTTTGGATATTGCAATGCAAGTTAATGATATATGCAAAAAGTTAATTAATGGTGAAAATGTCAAAGGGCTTTATCTGTATGGACCTTTTGGTACTGGAAAGTCATTTATTTTAGGTGCTATAGCAAATCAACTTAAAGCTAAAAAAGTGCCATCTACAATAGTTTATCTTCCCGAATACATTCGTACACTAAAAGGTGGGTTTAAAGATGGTAGTTACGAAAGAAAACTACAAAGAATTAGAGAAGCCAACATATTAATGTTAGATGATATCGGTGCAGAAGAAGTAACGCCGTGGGTTAGAGATGAAGTTATTGGGCCTTTATTGCATTACAGAATGGTTCATGAATTACCCACTTTCTTTACTTCAAATTTAAGTTATGATGAATTAGAACATCATTTATCAATGACACGTGAAGGCGCAGAAAAAACAAAAGCGGCTAGAATTATTGAACGCATTAAAACATTATCCACACCTTATTTCTTGAAAGGTGAAAACTTTAGAAACAATTGATATTTTCATAAAATGTTGTATAATAGAATCAAATCTAAATCGTTGAAACTGTTGAAGACATGATAATTTAATCACTGTTACACAGAAAGCCGTTGATTGATGAGAATACGGTTAATATATTAAATTATTACTACTTTAATGCATGGTATTTGTAATGAATACTCGGCTCAAGACCGTTATCTTATGTAGAGAAGTCGTTAAATAACTTATTTTTAAATGAGTAAGGTTTTAACGCTTAACTAGGGTGGTACCACGACAATCTCGTCCCTGATTCAGGGGCGGGATTTTTTTATTTTCTCTACACTTTTACATTGATTTTTATTCAATAAGTCAACGATATGATTTTTATAATTTAGGAGGTAATAGTATGGATCAAATTAATATTCAATTTCCAGATGGTAATTCAAAGGCATTTGATAAAGGCACTACTACTGAAGATATAGCGCAATCAATTAGTCCAGGGCTACGTAAAAAGGCAGTTGCAGGTAAATTTAATGGACAAATGGTAGATTTAACACGACCGTTAGAAGAAGATGGTGAAATTGAAATCGTTACACCAGGTAGTGATGAAGCATTAGAAGTATTGCGTCATTCAACTGCACATTTGATGGCTCAAGCATTAAAACGTTTATACGGGGATGTTAAATTTGGTGTAGGTCCTGTCATCGAAGGCGGTTTCTACTATGATTTTGATACTGAAGAAAAAATTTCATCAGATGACTTTGAAAAAATTGAAAAAACAATGAAAAAAATTGTTGATGAGAATCATAAAATCGAAAGAAAAGTAGTTACTAGGGATGAAGCTAAAGCATTCTTCAAAGATGATCCATACAAATTAGAATTAATTGATGCAATACCTGAAGATGAAAATGTGACATTATATTCTCAAGGGGAATTTACTGATTTATGTAGAGGGGTTCATGTACCATCTACGTCTAAAATAAAAGAATTTAAATTATTATCAACAGCTGGCGCGTACTGGCGTGGAGATAGTAATAATAAAATGCTACAACGTATTTACGGTACTGCGTTCTTTGATAAAAAAGATTTAAAAGCACATTTAGAAATGTTGGAAGAACGTAAGGAACGTGATCATCGTAAAATCGGTAAAGATTTAGAATTATTTGCTAATAGTCAACTTGTTGGTGCAGGTTTACCACTATGGTTACCTAATGGTGCTACAATTCGTCGTGAAATTGAACGTTATATTGTGGATAAAGAAGTAAGTATGGGATATGACCACGTATATACACCAGTTTTAGCAAATGTTGATTTATATAAAACTTCAGGACATTGGGATCACTATCAAGAGGATATGTTCCCCCCAATGAAATTAGATGAGACAGAGGAAATGGTATTACGTCCAATGAACTGTCCACACCATATGATGGTTTATAATAATAAACCACATTCTTATAGAGAATTACCTATTCGTATTGCCGAATTAGGTACTATGCACAGATACGAAGCTAGTGGGGCTGTATCAGGACTACAACGTGTAAGAGGTATGACTTTAAATGACTCACATATCTTTGTTAGACCAGATCAAATTAAAGAAGAATTCAAACGTGTAGTTAACATGATTCAAGATGTATATAAAGACTTTGGATTCGAAGACTACCGTTTCAGATTAAGTTATAGAGACCCAGAAGATAAAGAAAAGTATTTTGATGATGATGAAATGTGGAATAAGGCTGAGAACATGATTAAAGAAGCGGCTGATGAATTAGGATTATCATACGAAGAAGCTATTGGTGAAGCGGCATTTTATGGGCCTAAATTGGATGTTCAAGTTAAAACAGCTATGGGTAAAGAAGAAACATTATCTACAGCACAACTAGATTTCTTATTACCAGAACGTTTTGAACTGACATATATTGGTCAGGATGGAGAACACCATAGACCAGTAGTGATACACCGTGGAGTTGTATCTACAATGGAACGATTTGTTGCATTCTTAACTGAAGAAACTAAAGGTGCATTCCCAACTTGGTTAGCACCGAAACAAGTAGAAATTATTCCAGTTAATTTAGATTTACATTACGACTATGCAAAATCAATACAAGATGAATTGAAATCTCAAGGCGTACGTGTTGAAATCGATGACCGTAATGAAAAAATGGGTTATAAAATCCGTGAAGCTCAAATGCAAAAAATTCCATACCAAATCGTGGTAGGAGATAAAGAAGTAGAAAACAATGAAGTAAATGTTCGTAAGTATGGTTCACAAGACCAAGAGACATTAGAAAAAGATGAATTCATCTGGAATTTAGTAGACGAAATCCGTTTGAAAAAGCATAGATAAACTTGAAATTTAAGCGCAGTTCATGTATATTACAAGTTAGTTAAATAAAAAGTTGAGTTAGAGGTTGCAATATTAAAGAGTCGCTTGTCAGAAGTCTTATGGGACGTATGTTGAACAAGTTAAAGGTAATATTGCCGAAACAAGTGATAACCATAATTATGATTTGTTGGGACAGTTCTCGAAAGAAACTGTACTGTCACAGAATGTGATGTGCTACCTTATATAGATAAAAGCAAAGTGGTTGCATATCTTAAAGGTATGTAGCCACTTTTTTGTTTTAAATTTATAAATAAAAGTAACATGATTAAGTGAGGTATCGTGTAGTCATATAAATGAAGATATAGAACTTAACGTGTTGTTTCTTTAATAAATAATAAAACAAAATCATAACTGCCTCTAAATACAAAGAAAGGAATCTTCTATGAGTAAAAACAAAAGTCAAAACGAAGGTATACAAAGAGGTTTAAAAGACCGTCATATATCTATGATAGCCATTGGTGGTTGTATTGGTACAGGTCTATTTATGACTTCGGGTGGAGCCATTCACAGTGCTGGAGCATTAGGTGCTTTGATTGCATATGCGATTATTGGAGCAATGGTATTCTTCTTAATGACATCACTTGGCGAGATGGCCACATATTTACCAGTTTCAGGATCATTTAGTACTTACGCCACACGATTTGTAGATCCATCACTTGGATTTGCATTAGGATGGAATTATTGGTTTAACTGGGTTATTACTGTAGCTGCAGATGTAACAATTGCCGCGCAAGTCATACAATATTGGTCCCCAATGCAAAGTGTGCCTGCTTGGGTCTGGAGTTGTATATTTTTAGTAATTATCTTTGCACTTAACTCATTGTCAGTTCGAGTATATGGTGAGAGTGAATATTGGTTTGCACTAATAAAAGTTGTTACTGTCATCATATTTATTGTGATAGGTTTATTAACTATTGTAGGTATTATGGGCGGTAAATTCGTTGGTTTTGAAACGTTTACTAAAGGAAGCGGCCCAATCCTTGGTGGCAACTTAGGAGGGAGCTTACTTTCAATATTAGGGGTATTCCTAGTTGCTGGTTTCTCATTCCAAGGTACTGAATTGATAGGGATAACAGCAGGGGAATCTGAAAATCCTGAAAGAGCCGTTCCAAAAGCTATTAAACAAGTATTCTGGAGAATATTATTATTTTATATATTAGCTATATTCATCATTGGTATGTTAATACCTTATGATAGTAGTGCACTTATGGGTGGAGAAAATAGTATCTCTACATCACCATTTACATTAGTATTCAAGAATGCTGGACTTGCATTTGCAGCATCATTTATGAATGCAGTTATTTTAACATCAGTATTATCTGCAGGTAATTCAGGAATGTATGCATCTACTAGAATGCTATATTCAATGAGTAAAGATAAACTAGCGTTTAATTCATTTTCAAAAACGAATAAAAATGGTGTGCCGCACATATCATTAATTGTAACTGGAATTATTGTTGTAGTGATTTTTGCAGTACAACATTTTAGTGGTGATGCATATGAATATATCGTAGCTGCTAGTGGTATGACAGGATTCATTGCTTGGGTCGGTATAGCTGTAAGTCATTATAGATTTAGACGTGCATTTGATAAACAAAATTATGATAAATCTAAACTAAAATATACGGCTAAATTATTCCCATTTGGCCCGATATTTGCTGGATTTTTATGTATTATCGTAATATTAGGTCAAGATGTCGATTTTATTAAAACAGGAGACTTTGATTTAAATAGATTTATTATTACTTATATGGGTATTCCAGTATTCTTAGCATTCTTTATTTATCATAAAGTAAGATATAAAACAAAGAAAATCCCATTAGAACAGGTAGATTTACGTCAAGATGTGTCAATGGAAGAAGTAAGACATCACGATTAATAAAAAAAGTAGTTGACGAATACATTTATTGTTGATATGATTAATAACGTTGAATACGAAACGAACCAAGTAGAAGCTCCCGCTTCTCACCTGTAGCGACGCAACAAGCAGTTGGCAGGTTAATCATGTTACACAATTAATGTGTGAAGAAGAGCGGGTAGTGATACTCGCTCTTCTTTTTTGCTTGGGACAATTTCGTAAAATTCTGGGAGGTGTCAACCATAGCAAAAGATCAGACTCAAATTAATGAGAAAATTCGTGCAAAAGAACTTCGTTTAGTAGGTCAAGATGGTGAACAAATAGGTGTTAAATCAAAACAAGAAGCGTTAGAAATGGCTGAACGTGTTGATTTAGATTTAGTAATCGTAGCACCAAATGCTAAACCACCTGTTGCAAGAATTATGGATTACGGTAAATTCAAATTCGAACAACAGAAAAAAGAAAAAGAAATGAAGAAGAAACAAAAAACAATTAACGTTAAAGAAATTCGTTTAAGTCCAACAATTGAGGAACATGATTTCCAAACAAAATTGAAAAACGGACGTAAATTCCTTTCTAAAGGCGATAAATGTAAAGTTTCAATTCGTTTCAGAGGTCGTGCCATTACTCACAAAGAAATTGGTCAACGCCAGTTAGAAAAATTTGCTGAAGAATGTAAAGACCTTGCAACAATCGAACAAAAGCCTAAAATGGAAGGCCGTCAAATGTTCCTTATGTTATCACCAATTAATGAAAAATAATTAATAATAATTTCTAGGAGGAAATGAATCATGCCTAAAATGAAAACTCACCGTGGAGCAGCGAAACGTGTTAAAAGAACTGGTTCAGGTCAATTAAAACGTTCAAGAGCTTTCACATCTCACTTATTTGCAAACAAAAACACTAAACAAAAACGTCAATTACGTAAAAGTAGATTAGTTTCTAAAAGCGATATGAAACGTGTAAAACAATTATTATCTTATAAAAAATAATACGACTAACGAATAAAGAATAATTACGTAGATAGTATCTAAGGAGGAATTTAATATGCCACGAGTAAAAGGTGGAACAGTAACAAGAGCACGTCGTAAAAAAACGATTAAATTAGCTAAAGGTTACTTCGGTTCAAAACATACATTATATAAAGTAGCAAAACAACAAGTAATGAAATCAGGTCAATACGCATTCCGTGACCGTCGTCAACGTAAACGTGATTTCCGTAAATTATGGATTACACGTATTAATGCAGCAGCACGTAAACATGATATCAGCTATTCACGTTTAATGAACGGATTGAAAAAAGCTGACATCGATATCAACCGTAAAATGTTATCTGAAATAGCTATTTCAGACGATAAAGCATTCGGTGAATTAGTATCAAAAGCTAAAGACGCTTTAAAATAAGCTTAACTCATAAAAGCTGAGACATTTATATGATGTCTCAGCTTTTATTTATATATCTTTCTATTTAAATATAAAATTGTTTAAGCATTGATATAAATTAAGAAGATACGTTAATCATCGCGAATCAAAAATAAGTTTGATAGAATAATATCATAAAGAAAATATAAAGGAGTTTAATATGTCTAAATTTGATGAGCAAATTATAGTAGTGCCAAGAACAACGCTTTTCGATAATGAAAAGAATGCATTCAATGGATTTTTATCAAAAAATGATGAAAAAGGTAATAATATTTTTAATTCATTAAGACAGTATGATGTGAAACGTAGAGGAGACATGGAAGAGGATCCAGGTTTTAAACAACTTATTTCATATTGTTTATTAGAAAATCAAAATGGTGAAATTCTTGTTTATGAACGTCTTTCTGGCGGCGGTGAAGAAAGATTGCACGGACAATCTTCGATTGGCGTCGGTGGACACATGAATGATGTAGTAGGGGCAGATTCAATTAATGAAGTACTGAGAGTAAATGCCCAAAGAGAATTAGAAGAAGAAGTAGGTTTGCCTACTGAAGATTCTCAAAATATGGAATACCTAGGTTTTATCAATGATGACAATAATGAAGTAGGTAAAGTTCATATGGGTGTAGTATTTAAAATAACAGTCAATTCAAATGATGTAGAAGCTAAAGAAACGGATACGCTAAGAATCAAATGGATTGAAAAAGGGAAAATAGAATCATACGATGACTTTGAGACATGGAGTGCATTAATTCTTCAAGATTTATAATAATTGAGGTGCAAATTAAATGTCAGATATCATCCCATTCCCATTATCTGAGAAAAAGCTAAAAGAAGATATTAGAAAAGCTGAATTAAAACAAGACTTTGACAAAATGTATGAATTATTTGAACAATTTGAAAGCCAGTTTGAGTTAGATGAAGCACTCTCAATTAAAAAGTGCGATATGCTATATCAAATGGGAGCATTTTTGGAATTGAGAGAAGAAGCTATCATTTTGCTTAAACAAGGTTTAAACAAGTACGATGAGTTAATGATATTTTATGTTAAAAGTTTAAATGGCTTAGAACAGTACTATGAATCAGTAGAAGTGATTAATCAAATTATTGATGAAGTACGAGATCATAAAACCAGAATGGAATTATTCCCGTTAAAAGAATACGCACAATCTAAACTAGATTCAAATCGAGAACAATTGACTCATTCATTAGCTCAATTCAATCAATTAAATACAAGAGAACAAACGCATGTTCTACTTCAACTCATCGATAATGGGCATTATGATTTCAAAGAAACAATTCATTATTTATTAAGTCATGCTAATGTAGAAAATAACATTATAAGTTTGATGTTAGAATACTTAAGATTTGCACAGTCTGAAACTAGCGTCACAATTACCAAATATGGTACAACAGTTGACATTATTCCTAAAGATTTAAGTGGGCTAGAACACACGACTTTAAAATCGATTGTATTGCCAAAAGTGATTGAGAATCTTGAAAATGGCGCCATACATATTGTTGATGAAGCAAGCCATATCATGAATAATCATTCTATATTGCTATATCCCCTTAATATTGAAACGCTATTTCCAATAGAAGATTGGATTGTCGCGTATGATGTTTATTTTAAATCAATGTTAGGTATAGATGATAGTATTGCGAAACAAGAAATTTTATCATATATCTATCAATTAGATAAGCAATGATAACCCCAATTTCTTGCAAATAATGCATAAATCGTTTAACGTAAATTTTAATTGAAATTAGTAATAAATAATTTCGCAAACGTTGCAATTTCAATGTTTGTGTACACAAATGACCTATGCTATAATAGGGAAGTTGAAAAAATAAAATAGTTATTCATGGAGGTATTTATACATGACAGCAACTTGGGAAAAAAAGGAAGGTAACGAAGGATTATTAACTGTTACTGTTCCATCAGAAAAAGTAGATAAAGCATTAGATCAAGCATTTAAAAAAGTAGTTAAACAAATTAATGTACCTGGATTCCGTAAAGGTAAAGTGCCTCGTCCAATTTTTGAACAACGCTTTGGCGTTGAAGCATTATATCAAGATGCAGTAGACATTTTATTACCAGAAGCTTACGGTGAAGCTATTGATGAAACTGGTATTAATCCAGTTGCTCAACCAGAAGTTAACGTAACTCAAATTGAAAAAGGTAAAGATTTCATTTTTGAAGCTACTGTAACTGTTGAACCAGAAGTTAAATTAGGTGACTACAAAGGTTTAGAAATTGAAAAACAAGATTCTGAACTAACAGATGAAGAATTAGAAGAATCAATTAACCATAGTTTAGGCCACATGGCTGAAATGGTAGTCAAAAAAGAAGACGGCGCTGTTGAAAATGGCGACACAGTTAATATTGATTTCAGTGGTTCAGTTGATGGTGAAGAATTCGAAGGTGGACAAGCTGAAGGTTACGACTTAGAAGTTGGTTCAGGTTCATTCATCCCAGGTTTTGAAGAACAATTAGAAGGCATGAAAACTGGAGAAGAAAAAGACGTTGTTGTTACATTCCCAGAAGAGTATCATGCTGAAGAATTAGCTGGAAAAGAAGTTACTTTCAAAACAAAAGTAAATGAAATCAAATATAAAGATGTTCCAGAATTAAATGATGAAATTGCTAATGAGTTAGATGCAGAAGCTAATTCAGTTGATGAATATAAAGAAAACTTACGTAAACGTCTTGCTGAACAAAAAGCGACTGAAGCTGAAAACACTGAAAAAGAAGAAGCAATTAAAAAAGCAACAGAGAATGCTACAATCGACATTCCTCAAGCAATGATCGATACTGAATTAGATCGTATGGTTCAAGAATTTGGTCAAAGAATCCAACAACAAGGGTTAGATTTACAAACATATTTCCAAATTTCTGGACAAGATGAGTCTCAATTAAGAGAACAAATGAAAGACGATGCAGAACAACGTGTTAAAACAAACTTAACATTAACTGCTATTGCTGATGCTGAAAATATCGAAGTTTCAGACGAAGATATTGATAAAGAACTTGAAAAAATGAGTGAACAATTCAACATTTCAGTTGAAGATATCAAAAACACATTAGGTAATACTGATATCGTTAAAAATGATGTTCGCATCCAAAAAGTTATCGATTTATTAAAAGACAATGCTAAATTAGTAGAAGGTAGCAAAGAAGACTAATACTATTCTATTAAGCGATATTCAATTTGATATTGTATTGTTTTAATAACATTGATAGGTAGGATGAATAAGATATATTATCTTGTGGGGTGGGGCCATGAGTTCAATCTGTTATAGTTTGAATTCAGTCCCACTCCTTCCTATTTTCAAGCAAATCAATTGAAATGTTATTATGTTGCATTATAGAATGCTATCTAGTATAGTCTTTATGGAATAGGGGTGTAAAAAAGAATGTTCAAATTCAATGAAGATGAAGAAAATTTAAAATGCTCTTTCTGTGGTAAAGATCAAGATCAAGTTAAGAAATTAGTTGCAGGAAGTGGCGTATATATTTGTAATGAGTGTATTGAATTATGCTCAGAAATCGTTGAAGAAGAGTTAGCACAAAATTCTTCAGAGGAATTAACTGAATTACCAACTCCTAAAGAAATTATGGATCATTTGAATGAATATGTTATCGGTCAAGAAAAAGCTAAAAAAGCTTTATCTGTAGCTGTTTATAATCACTATAAACGTATTCAACAATTAGGTCCTAATGAAGATGATGTAGAATTACAAAAAAGTAACATTGCATTAATCGGACCAACAGGTAGTGGTAAGACATTATTAGCACAAACATTAGCTAAAACATTAAATGTACCATTTGCAATCGCAGATGCTACAAGTTTAACAGAAGCTGGCTATGTTGGTGATGACGTAGAAAATATCTTATTACGTTTAATTCAAGCGGCAGATTTTGATATTGATAAAGCTGAAAAAGGTATTATTTATGTAGATGAAATTGATAAGATTGCAAGAAAATCTGAAAATACATCTATAACACGTGATGTTTCAGGTGAAGGTGTGCAACAAGCATTACTTAAAATATTAGAAGGTACTACTGCAAGTGTGCCTCCTCAAGGTGGACGTAAACATCCAAACCAAGAATTGATACAAATTGATACAACAAATATTTTATTCATCCTTGGTGGTGCCTTTGATGGAATTGATGAAGTTATCAAACGTCGTTTAGGTGAGAAAGTCATTGGTTTCGCTAGTAATGAAGCTGATAAATATGATGAAGAAGCGTTATTAGAGCAAATTAGACCAGAAGATTTACAATCTTACGGATTGATTCCTGAGTTTATTGGACGTGTACCAATTGTTGCTAATTTAGAAACTTTAGATGTAGATGCGCTTAAAAATATTTTAACGCAACCTAAAAATGCGCTAGTTAAACAATATACTAAAATGTTAGAACTCGATAACGTCGAGTTAGTATTTAGTGAGGAAGCATTGTCTGCTATTAGTGAAAAAGCTATTGCACGTAAGACAGGTGCTAGAGGACTTCGTTCTATTATTGAAGAAGCGCTAATTGATATAATGTATGATGTACCTTCATCAGAAGATGTAACTAAGGTAGTGATTACAGAACAAACGATCAATGATGAAGTCGAACCTGAATTATATGATTCAGAAGGTAATTTAATCAATGATAGTAAAACATCTGCATAATTTAATATTTATGGTACAGAGCCACATGTTATTGTGGCTCTTTTTTTATGTATTTATCATTCAACATTTGTATTTCTTAAAACTAGGATGACATAGAGATAAAAGTAATGGTAAAGTGTTAATGTGAGAAATAAGAAAAGTGAGGATCACCAATGAAAATTAATCCTAATAATATAGATTTAATTATAAGTGCTGTACAAGAAGCACAATATCCAGAAACAGATGTACCTGAAGTAGCATTAAGTGGTCGTTCAAATGTTGGTAAATCATCATTTATCAATAGTATGATTGGGCGAAAAAACATGGCTCGTACTTCACAACAACCGGGTAAAACACAGACGTTGAATTTCTTTAATATTGATGACCAATTAGTATTTGTAGATGTACCAGGTTATGGTTATGCTAAAGTAAGTAAAGTTCAACGAGAAAAGTTTGGAAAAATGATCGAAGAGTATTTAACAACACGTCAAAAATTACAATTGGTCATTCAACTCGTTGATTTGAGACATAATCCAACTGAAGATGATGTACTTATGTATAATTATTTAAAACATTTTGATATTCCAACTTTAATCATTTGTACCAAAGAAGATAAAATACCAAAAGGGAAAGTACAAAAGCATTTAAATAATATCAAAAACAAATTAGATTTAGAAGAAGGAGATACTATAGTTAGCTATTCTTCTATAAAAAATAATAAACAACAACAAATATGGGATTTGATAGAGTCTTATTTATAATCATTTTAATTATTCATAATAATTTTTCTGATATTCTAGACTAAATCTTCATATATAAATTCAAATTTAACAAATTTGACAAAAAATTGAAGTTAGATTAGAATCTTTCTAATTTATTTGAGCAATGAACTTAATAATCAATGCAAATGTGTTATACTAAGGTTATTGTAAGTATATGGAGGGCGTTATAAATGCATTTTATTGCAATAAGCATAAATCATCGAACTGCTAATGTAGCACTAAGAGAGCAAGTTGCTTTTAGAGATGATGCCTTACGATTAGCCCATGAAGATTTATATGAAACTAAAGCCATCTTAGAAAACGTCATCTTATCTACATGTAATCGTACCGAAGTATACGCCGTTGTTGATCAAATTCATACCGGACGTTATTACGTTCAAAGATTTTTAGCACGTAAATTTGGATTTGAAGTAGATGACATTAAAGACATGTCAGAAGTCAAAGTGGGGGACGAAGCTGTAGAACATCTATTGCGCGTCACTTCTGGTTTAGATTCCATTGTACTTGGAGAAACACAAATACTTGGGCAAATGCGCGACGCATTTTTCTTAGCTCAAGAAACGGGTACAACTGGTACTATCTTTAATCATTTATTTAAACAGGCAATTACTTTTGCTAAAAGAGCACATAGTGAAACAGATATTGCAGATAATGCAGTTAGTGTTTCATATGCTGCAGTTGAATTAGCTAAAAAGGTATTCGGAAAACTAAAATATAAACAAGCTGTCATTATTGGTGCAGGGGAAATGAGTGAATTATCACTCTTAAATCTGTTAGGGTCAGGTATTACAAATATAACAATTGTTAATAGAACAGTAGGTAAAGCTAAAGTATTAGCTGAAAAACATCAAGTTAAATTTGATTCACTAGATGCATTACCAGTTTTATTACAACAAGCTGATATTGTAATTAGTTCTACAAGTTCAGAGTCGTATATTATTACTAATGATTTAGTTGAATCTATAGCTAATCAACGAAAATTAGACGCTTTATTATTAGTTGATATTGCAGTTCCAAGAGATATTGAGCCTGGTATTGATGCAATCAACAATATATTTAATTACGATGTTGATGACTTGAAAGGTTTGGTTGATGCGAATTTAAGAGAGCGTCAATTAGCAGCACAAACAATTGCTGATCAAATACCTAGTGAAATAGATACTCATAATGATTGGGTAAATATGTTAGGTGTTGTACCAGTCATTAGAGCTTTACGTGAAAAAGCAATGAATATTCAATCTGAAACAATGGATAGTATTGATAGAAAATTACCAGATTTATCAGAGAGAGAAAGAAAGATTATTTCTAAACATACTAAAAGTATAATCAATCAAATGTTAAAAGACCCTATTAAGCAGGCTAAAGAATTAAGTAGTGATAAGAAAAGTAACGAAAAATTAGAGCTCTTTCAAAGCATTTTTGACATAGAAGCTGATAACCCTTATGAACAAGCGAGACAACACAAAGAAAATAAAGCTAAGGAAATTTCAGCACGTCGAATTTTTAGTTTTGAATAAGCATATTAATATGGTGATGATATGCAAGAAAACCTGTTTATTCGATTTCATGAAATAATATTAATCATTTATCTAATTAGCATTGTTTGCTATTTTCTAGATTTTGTGCGTAAAAGTCATCAAATTAGAGTTTTGGGTATATATACATTGGGGATTGTTTGGGTTTTACAAACAATCTCTTTATCTGTTTTTATTATACAAACGAAACACGCACCATTAGGATCGCTATTTGATGTATTTTTCTCACTGACATGGATTATTATATCTTTATCACTCATTTTGAATGTGATAAAAACTTTGAATTTTTCTGTGTTCTTTTTAAATTTAATTGGTTTTGTATTAATGGCAATGAACACATTTCAACCTGACCGTTATCATAGCCAAGTACAACAAGTGGCAGTTATTAATGAATTGTTACTTGTCCATATTGGTTTAGCAATTTTGAGCTATGCATTCTTTGCTTTAGCATTCGTAAATTGTTTACTTTATATCATTCAATATCGTAATTTAAAAGAGAAGAATTTTGATCAGAAATATTTTAGAATAGCTAGCGTAGCTACTTTAGAAGCTATTGTTTTTTTTACCACTTTGGCAGGATGGATTATACTAATTTTTAGTATTATTCTAGGTGCACAATGGGGTGTATTTTCAGTAGGTCAGCGCATATTTATTGATCCTAAGGTTATTTTTTCTACCGTCATTACGTTATTGTATGGTATTTATTTAATATTTAGAGTGAAAAAGATTATCAATCAAAAGAACCTAATATATTTTAATATTATTTTATTCTGTTTATGTATGTTCAACCTATTTTTCACTACCCATTTTTCGTAAAATGGCTTGTAAAATTATTTATAGGTTGGATAAGAGAACGGGTGTTTTTCTAGGAGGCAGCAGAACATGCGCAAGTTAGTAGTTGGATCAAGAAGAAGTAAACTAGCTTTAACTCAGAGCCAACAATTTATTGATAAATTGAAACAGGTACGTCCAGAATTGGATATTGAGATTAAAGAAATAGTTACGAAAGGCGATCGAATAGTAGATAAGCAATTATCTAAAGTCGGCGGAAAAGGTTTATTTGTTAAAGAAATTCAAAACGAATTGTTTGAAAAACAAATTGATATGGCTATTCATTCTTTAAAAGATGTACCTAGTGTGATACCTGAAGGACTAACATTGGGTTGTATTCCTGATAGAGAGGTTCCTTTTGATGCTTATATTTCCAAAAATCATACACCTTTAAGAGAATTACCTGAAGGCAGTATTATTGGAACAAGCTCTTTAAGAAGAGGGGCTCAAATTTTATCTAAGTATCCTCATTTAGAAATCAAATGGATACGAGGTAATATTGATACGAGATTACAAAAGCTTGAAACAGAAGACTATGATGCCATTATTTTAGCAGCAGCTGGTTTAAGACGAATGGGTTGGTCTGACGATATTGTAACAACCTATTTAGATAAAGATGTTTTACTTCCAGCTATTGGTCAAGGTGCACTTGGCATTGAGTGCAGAAGTGATGATAAAGAATTATTAGACCTATTGCAAGAAGTTCATAATAAAGATGTTGAAAAATGCGTTACTGCAGAAAGAACATTTTTAGCCGAAATGGATGGAAGTTGCCAAGTACCAATTGGTGGATATGCAACTATTAATAGCCAACAACAAATTGAATTTACTGGGCTAATTATGACACCTGACGGTACAGAACGATATGAACATACAGCTATTGGCGAATCTCCAACAGAATTAGGTAAAGAAGTGAGTCGTGTTCTAAAAGAACAAGGCGCTTATGAAATTATTAGAAAATTAAATGAAGAACAATAATCTTCGAGGTGACTTTTTAAAATGAAACCAGTTGTAGTTATGACACAAACAAGTGAAATTCAAAGTGATTTGGTTACAATTATTCACAAACCATTTATAGATATAAAACCACTTGAATTTGATTTGCGTTTGTTAAAAGATAACTATGACTGGCTTATTTTTTCGTCTAAAAATGCAGTTAAATATTTTTTGCCTTATCTATATTTGGTAAATTACAAAAAAATCGCAGTTGTTGGTGTAAAAACTGCTCAATATTGTCGTGAATTAAAAATCCCTGTAGATTTAATTCCACAGGATTACTCACAAGAAGGATTAATTAGTGAATTTCAAAAATATAATCAAAATATCCTCATACCTTCTAGTAAACAAGCACGTCCATTATTAAAAGAAACATTAGCTCGAAATAATGATGTTGTTAAAATTGATTTGTACGAGCCAGTACCACATTATCAACATATAAATGAAGTTAAATCATTAATTTTTAATCAAGAAATTGATGCTTTAACATTTTCAAGTTCATCTTCAGTACGTTATTATTTTAATGAAGACCCAATACCTAAGTTTGATCACTATTTTGCAATTGGCAAGCAAACGGCAAATACGATACATTCATATAATCAACCAGTCATTGTTGCAGATAAACAAACTTTAGAGGCATTGATAGATAAAGTAGTAGAAAGTAGGGACTAAAATGAAATTTGATAGACATAGAAGACTACGTTCTTCTCAAACAATGAGAGATATGGTTCGCGAAACACATGTAAGAAAAGAAGATTTAATTTACCCAATTTTTGTAGTTGAAAAAGATGATATTAAAACTGAAATTAAGTCATTACCAGGTGTATATCAAATCAGTTTAAATTTATTACACGAAGAAATAAAAGAAGCGTATGACCTAGGTATTAGAGCAATTATGTTCTTTGGTGTGCCAAACGATAAAGATGATGTTGGTTCTGGTGCATATGATCATAATGGCGTTGTACAAGAAGCAACACGTATTGCTAAAAAAATGTATAGTGACTTATTAATTGTTGCTGATACATGTCTATGTGAATATACAGATCACGGGCATTGCGGTGTCATTGACGATCACACACATGATGTAGACAATGATAAATCATTACCATTACTTGTTAAAACTGCAATTTCTCAAGTTGAGGCGGGTGCAGATATTATTGCACCAAGTAATATGATGGATGGATTTGTTGCTGAAATTAGACAAGGACTAGATGATGCTGGTTATCAAAATGTACCAATTATGAGTTATGGTATTAAATATGCATCAAGTTTCTTTGGACCATTCAGAGACGCTGCTGATTCAGCCCCTTCATTTGGCGACCGTAAAACATATCAAATGGATCCTGCTAATCGTTTAGAGGCATTGAGAGAACTTGAAAGTGACTTAAAAGAGGGATGTGACATGATGATTGTTAAACCTGCTTTAAGTTATTTAGATATAGTTAGAGATGTTAAAAATCATACTAATGTGCCTGTTGTTGCATACAATGTAAGTGGCGAATATAGTATGACTAAAGCCGCTGCCTTAAATGGATGGATCGATGAAGAAAAGATTGTTATGGAACAAATGGTTTCAATGAAACGTGCTGGAGCAGATATGATTATTACTTATTTTGCTAAAGATATTTGTCAATATCTAGATAAATAACAAAGAGATTAATTATGAGGAGGCAACATTTATGGGATATGAAAAATCAATAAAAGCAATGGAAATTGCTGAAGATTTAATGCCTGGCGGTGTAAATAGTCCAGTGCGTGCTTTTAAATCTGTGGATACACCTGCAATTTTTATGGATCATGCAGAAGGTTCGAAAATATATGATATTGACGGTAATGAATACATTGATTATGTTTTAAGTTGGGGACCGCTTATTTTAGGTCATAAAAATAAACAAGTTATCGAAAATCTTCACAAAGCAGTAGATAACGGCACTAGTTTTGGTGCTTCTACACTACAAGAAAATAAACTAGCTCAATTGGTTATTGATAGAGTACCTTCTATTGAGAAAGTTAGGATGGTATCTTCAGGTACGGAAGCTACATTAGATACATTAAGATTAGCGCGCGGTTATACTGGACGCAATAAAATTGTTAAATTTGAAGGTTGTTATCACGGTCATAGTGACTCATTATTAATTAAGGCTGGATCTGGAGTAGCAACATTAGGTTTACCCGATTCACCAGGTGTACCAGAAGGTATTGCAAAAAATACCATTACTGTACCATATAATGATTTAGATTCATTACGTCTAGCATTTGAAAAATATGGGGATGATATTTCTGGAGTTATAGTTGAACCAGTTGCTGGTAATATGGGTGTAGTTCCTCCCGTAGAAGGCTTTTTACAAGGATTAAGAGATATTACTAATGAATATGGTTCATTGTTAATATTTGATGAAGTTATGACTGGTTTTAGAGTTGGTTATAACTGTGCGCAGGGCTATTTTGGAGTGACACCAGATTTAACTTGTTTAGGTAAAGTTATAGGTGGAGGTTTACCTGTCGGAGCGTTTGGTGGTAAAAAAGAGATCATGGATCACATCGCACCAGTAGGAAATATTTATCAAGCAGGTACTTTATCAGGTAATCCATTAGCAATGACAAGTGGTTATGAAACACTAAGTCAATTAACACCTGAATCATATGACTATTTTAATGAACTAGGAGATTTACTTGAAAAAGGGCTTAAAGAAGTCTTTGCTAAGCATCAGGTACCTATAACAGTAAATAGAGCTGGATCAATGATAGGTTATTTCTTAAATGAAGGTCCTGTGACTAATTTTGAACAAGCCAATAAAAGTGATTTGAAATTATTTAGTGAGATGTATAGAGAAATGGCAAAAGAAGGTGTATTCCTGCCACCATCTCAATTTGAAGGGACTTTCTTATCAACAGCACATACTAAAGAAGATATTGAAAAAACAATACAAGCATTTGATAATTCATTAAGTCGTATTGTAAAATAAAAGGAAAATTAATTACATTTTTAGCCTGGGATATTATACCCAGGCTATTAATATATAATGAAATTATTTGAATGAGTATGTTTGAAATAACTGAGTTTTTACCATTTCACACATTTATAAAAGGTAGTGTGCGTATGAAGATAATAAATAGAAATAACCTAATTATATTAGCATTATCCATTATCATAAGTTTGCTATTAAAGATATCACATATATTATTACCTTTTATGTTTGGCCCCATTATAGCAGCTATTTTATGTATAAAAGTACTTAAATTAGATATTAAATGGCCGTTTTGGATTAGCCAAATTGGTCTGATTTGTTTAGGTGTTCAAATAGGAACTACATTTACTAGAACTGTTATAAAAGATATTCAAGCAAGTTGGTTAACAATTATTCTCGTTTCAGTTCTTTTGCTCGTGTTAGCACTTTTAATCGCATTATTATTTAAGAAAATAGCAGACGTAAATACCGAAACAGCCATTCTAAGTGTAATACCTGGTGCTTTAAGCCAAATGTTAGTTATGGCAGAGGAAGATAAAAATGCTAATATTTTAGTTGTGAGTTTAACACAAACATCTAGAATTATATTCGTTGTGATTTTAGTGCCATTAATTTCATATTTTTTCCAAAATAATCAAAGTAGTGGAGAAACTATAGTTAAAGCAAAACCTTTAACTGATGTTTTAAATATTTGGCAATTTATATTTATTGTATTGGCAATCGTTGTAGTTTATTGGATAATGGCTAAGATAAATTTTCCAACCAAACAATTATTGGCACCAATTGTGGTTCTAATCATCTGGAATATTACGACTGATGTGACATTTGCATTAGATAATTGGTTACTAGCAACAGCACAAGTGGTGTATATGATTCGAATAGGCCTACAAATAGCTCGTTTGCTTTCAGACTTGAAAGGTAGAATAGCCGTAGCGATTGCGTTTCAAAATATTATGCTTATATTAAGTGCTTTCATAATGGTTTGTATCTTACATTTCTTTACACATGATTCAATCAATGAGTTGTTTTTAGGTGCAGCGCCAGGAGGCATGAGCCAAATTGTATTAGTTGCAATTGAAACAGGAGCAGATGTGGCTATGATATCTAGTTATCATATATTTAGAATCTTCTTTATATTATTTTTAATCGCTCCATTAATTAATTATTTCTTGAAATATAGATCAAAGCGATCGTAAAAAAGTTTAATAGAATTAATAAAAAAGGCGTATATCAAAAGCTTATTTTGTAAGCTAAGATATACGTCTTTAAAGTTTAATCATGTTTAGGTTTTTGAGGACAATCTTGCAAATGTGAATCATATAATCCAGCTGCCTCTAAAAATGAAAATACTGTTACTGGACCTAGGAATTTAAAACCATACTTTTTTAAATCTTTGGACAATGCTTTAGCACGATCATCAACCGTAATACGATCTTCAGGCTTTACATATCCCATGTCGATGGGTTTACCATTCACATAAGACCATAAAAACGTACTAAAGCTACCGTAATCCTTCTCAATTTCTAAATAACCTTTCGCTTGTGCAATAATAGCTTCTAATTTCTTTCTATGATGAACAATATTGGGAAATGTCATTAAGTTGTCGACATCTTGATCGGTCATTGCCGCTACCTTTTTAGGATCGAATTGATAAAATGCCTCTTCATAAGCGGATTTCTTCTTTAGTATCGTAAGCCAAGATAGACCAGCATGTTGAGATTCTAATGCCAATAGTTTAAATAAATCTTTACTATCATACATAGGTTGACCCCAAACTTGATCATGATATTCTATATAAATTGGATCTTTGGTACCGAAGGCACAAGGGTTCATAAAATTCCTCCTAATAGATTGACTTATGTGAATTTCCATTATACTATAATTAAGTAAATGAATATAATATTTGGGAAGAGTATGTTTTAATTACTTTTTAGAGAGTGTATGGTTGGTGAAAATACATAGTAATTACTACTGAAGGTAGCCCACTTAGTCCTTTTGCTGAATGAACGAAGTAAAGAGTAGGCAGAAGCGTGTTTGAGCGTTAATCAAATTCTAGAGTGCTCGAAAGTAGAAGGTTGATTTATTTACAATCTAACTACTTTCTTGAATATAGGTGGTACCACGGAACATCCGTCCTATGTATATAGGATGGGTGTTTTTTATTTTTTTGAGGAGGATTTACTTTATGGAAATGAAACCGAAATATAATCCACGCGAAGTAGAAGCGGGAAGATATGATGAATGGGTAAAAAATGGTTATTTCAAACCATCAGAAGATAGTAATAAAGAAACATATACAATCGTTATTCCACCACCAAATGTAACAGGTAAATTACATTTAGGCCATGCTTGGGATACAACATTACAAGATATTATTACTCGTATGAAGCGTATGCAAGGTTATGATACTTTATATCTACCTGGTATGGATCATGCTGGTATTGCTACACAAGCTAAAGTAGAAGCTAAACTAAATGAACAAGGTATTTCACGTCATGATATTGGTCGTGAAAAATTCTTAGAACAAGCTTGGGATTGGAAAGAAGAATATGCAAGCTTCATCCGTAAACAATGGGCTAAATTAGGATTAGGATTAGATTATAGTAGAGAACGTTTTACTTTGGATGACGGTTTAAGTAAAGCTGTTAAAAAAGTGTTTGTTGACCTTTATAACAAAGGCATTATTTATAGAGGCGAACGTATCATCAACTGGGATCCTCAAGCTCGTACCGCTTTATCTGATATAGAAGTGATTCATGAAGATGTACAAGGTGCATTTTATCACTTTAAATACCCATATGCTGATGGGGATGGATATATTGAAATCGCTACAACACGTCCAGAAACGATGTTAGGTGATACAGCTATTGTTGTTAACCCGAATGACGAGAGATATAAAGACGTAATTGGCAAAAAGGTTATATTACCAATAGTTGGTAGAGAATTACCAATATTAGCTGATGAATACGTAGATATCGAATTTGGTTCTGGTGCTATGAAAGTAACGCCAGCTCATGACCCTAATGACTTTGAAATTGGTCAACGTCATCAATTAGAAAATATTATAGTAATGGATGAAAAAGGACACATGAATCATCATGCTGGTAAATATGAAGGCCTTGAGCGTTTTGAATGTCGTAAACAGTTAGTTGAAGACTTAAAAGAACAAGATTTAGTCATTAAGATTGAGGAACATATGCATTCTGTTGGTCACTCTGAACGTTCTGGTGCAGTAGTAGAACCATATTTATCTACACAATGGTTTGTTAAAATGAAACCTTTAGCCAAACGTGCTTTAGATAATCAAAAAACAGATGATCGTATTGATTTTTATCCACCTCGATTTGAAAATACATTTAATCGTTGGATGGAAGAAATTAGAGATTGGACTATTTCAAGACAGCTTTGGTGGGGCCATCAAATTCCTGCATGGTATCACAATGAAACTGGAGAAGTTTATGTAGGAGAAAATGCACCAGAAGATATTGAAAATTGGACTCAAGATGAAGATGTTTTAGATACTTGGTTTTCTAGTGCATTATGGCCATTCTCAACTTTAGGTTGGCCAGACGTTGAAGCAGAAGATTTTAAACGTTATTTCCCAACTAATGCATTAGTGACAGGTTATGACATTATTTTCTTCTGGGTTGCACGTATGATTTTCCAAGGGTTAGAGTTCACAGACCGTAGACCATTTAATGATGTATTGTTACATGGCTTAGTTAGAGCAGAAGACGGTAGAAAAATGAGTAAATCATTAGGCAATGGTGTAGATCCTATGGATGTTATTGATGAATATGGTGCAGATAGTTTAAGATACTTCCTTGCCACAGGTTCTGCACCAGGTCAAGATTTACGTTATTCAACTGAAAAGGTTGAATCAGTATGGAATTTCATTAATAAAATATGGAATGCCGCAAGATTTAGTTTAATGAATATTGGTGAAGACTTTAAAGTTGAAGATATTGATTTATCAGGAAATTTATCTTTAGCAGATAAATGGATATTAACGCGTCTAAATGAAACAATCGCTACAGTTACAGATTTAAGTGATAAATATGAGTTTGGTGAAGTAGGTCGAGCGTTATATAATTTCATTTGGGATGAATTCTGCGATTGGTATATTGAAATGAGTAAGATACCTATGAATGGCGAAGATGAAGATCAAAAACAAACGACACGTTCTGTATTAAGTTATGTGTTAGATCACATTATGAGAATGCTACATCCATTTATGCCATTTGTTACAGAAAAAATTTGGCAAAGCTTACCTCATGATGGAGAAACAATTGTTCAAGCATCTTGGCCAACTGTAAATGAGGAACTCATGTTTGATGATAGTAAGCAAACGATGCAACAATTAGTTGAAATTATAAAATCAATAAGACAATCTCGATTAGAAGTAAATACACCACTATCTAAAGCTATTCCAATTATGATTCAGGCTAAAGATAATAATATTCAATCTACACTAACAGAAAATGCTGACTATATAGAAAGATTCTGTCATCCAAGTGAATTGACAATCAATGTTGATATCGACATCCCAGAGAAAGCAATGACGTCTGTTGTATTAGCGGGTAAAGTCATCTTACCTTTAGAAGGTTTAATTGATATGGATAAAGAGATTGCACGTTTAGAAAAAGAATTAGATAAACTACAAAGTGAATTAGATCGCGTCGATAAAAAATTGGCCAATGAAAACTTTGTCAATAAAGCACCTGAAAAAATTATTAATGAAGAAAAAGAAAAGCAAAAGCATTACCAAGAAAAATATGATGGTGTAAAAGCAAGAATTGAACAATTAAAAGCATAGGAGTATGTATCATGAATTACCTAGATAGCTTGTATTGGATACATGAAAGAACTAAGTTTGGCATCAAACCAGGCGTTAAACGTGTGGAATGGATGCTTGAAAAACTAAATAACCCACAACAACGTATTAAAGGCATACACGTAGGCGGTACAAATGGAAAAGGATCGACAGTGGCATATTTAAGAGCAGCTTTGGTTGAAAATAACTATGAAGTTGGTACTTTTACATCTCCATTTATTGAAACTTTTAATGAACGTATTAGTTTAAATGGATATCCTATTTCAAATGATGAAATTATTGAGTTAGTTACTCGTGTTAAACCAATAAGTGAAGCGTTAGAAGTTGAAACAGAGTTAGGCAATGCAACTGAATTTGAAATTATTACTACAATGATGTTTTTATACTTTGGTGAAGTACACCCAGTTGATTCTGTTATTGTTGAAGCGGGTTTAGGTATTAAAAACGATTCAACCAATGTATTTAATCCAATTATGTCTATTTTAACGAGCATAGGTTTAGATCATACTGACATCTTAGGCAACACTTATTTAGATATAGCCAAAGACAAGGGAGATATCATTAAACCTAATACACCAGTAATTTATTCTGTGAAAAATGAAGATGCATTAAAATATATTAGAGACTATGCAGTTGAACAAAATGCAACACCTATTGAGCTTGATAGAGAAATTATTGTAGTTTCTCAAGATGATGAATTTACTTATAGATATAAAGATTACGAACTTGAAACAATTATTTTAAATATGTTGGGTGAACATCAAAAAGAAAATGCATCATTAGCTATAACGGCATTAATTGAATTAAATGAATCAGGAATCATAGAACTTGATTTTAATAAAATGATTGATGGTATTGAATCAGTCAATTGGATCGGTAGAATTGAACAAGTTAAAGAACATCCATTAATGATTATTGATGGTGCGCATAATAATGAAAGTGTAGATGCTTTGATTGATACTATTAAACAATATTATGGTCGTGATCAAATTGATATTTTATTCTCAGCGATTAAAGGAAAACCAATTTGTGATATGTTAAACAAATTAGAAGACATTGCATCTCACTTTTATATCACCGATTTTGATTTTCCCAAAGCTTTATCAAAAGAAGAAATTGCTGAAAATATCAATAGAAATAATGTTGAGCTAATAGATGATTATGTAGAATTTTTAGAGAATTATGATGGAAAAGGTTTAATTATTACAGGTAGCTTATATTTTATAAGCGAAGTTAAATCTAAAACAAAATTTGATTAGAATATAATTTTTATATAAATAAAGCCAAGGTTTCTAAATTTTATAGAAATCTTGGCTTCTTTATTAATTTTGGATCGAGGTACAACCATTTTTATATAAAATTGATAATATGTTTTTGTTTTATTATTGTGATATAATCTTTTTGAAAGGAGTAGTCATGTTGATTTACACATATGTATCCTCAGTACTATTTAGCTTCTTATATCAGCTTTCAACTAATGATAATTTTAATAAAAGATACCTAATATTAAGGTCCCAATGTGATTTTTGTCAAAGTAAATTAAAATATTATGATTTAATTCCAATTATAAGCTTCCTTATTTTAAAAGGTAAGTCGAGATGTTGTAAGCAATCATTAAACTATAGTTACTTGATAGGTGAGTTACTTGCATTACTACCAATCTTGCTTGTCTATTACCAACTAATCAATATTAATCCTCAACTTTATTTAATTTCCTTTCTGTTTTTATTAGTTATGTCAATCAATGATATAGAAGATTATTCTATTAATTTATATTTTTTAATTATCTTCACAACTGTTTTATTATTTACGACTCAGATTTTCCTAAATACTTTTATCCTTACATTTATAATTAGTCACTTATTCTATATATTTATGAATCATTATATTGGCTATGGAGATATTCTTCTATTTAATATTCTATCTTTATTCTTATCAATGAACTTCATGTTTTACCTTATTCTTTTCACTTTTATGATAGGTGGTTTGATAACCATAATCATTAAAACCTTTTTTAATCACAACATTAAATATATCCCTCTTATTCCATTTATCTTTTTATCGTTTATTTTTGTTTCTAGTTTTTATCCTTATTTAATCGAACTATTTGGAGGTGTTCCTTTTTGAGAATCAAAGAAATGGCTAATTCAGAGAAACCGCGTGAGCGATTAGTAAATAATGGTGCTGCATCATTATCCAACTCAGAATTGTTAGCAATACTTATTAATACAGGTAGAAAGGGCTGCTCTAGTATTGAAATTGCAAATGAATTATTAAGTGGTATAAAATCGTTGAAAGAATTGAAAAAGTTCTCAATCAACGATTTAATCAAAGTCAAAGGTATTGGTTATCATAAAGCTATAACCTTAAAAGCTGCATTTGAGATAGGGGAGCGAATAAATAGTGTATCTCAACACGAAGTAATTAAAATTACTTGTCCTGCAGATGTTGCAGATTTAATGATGTCGAAGCTTAAAGATTTACAACAAGAACATTTTTATGTTCTTTTATTGAATTCCAAAAATATTGTTATTAAACAAAAATGTATTTTTGTAGGAACACTAAATAGTTCTATTATTCACCCTAGAGAAATTTTTAATGTTGCAATTAAAGAATCATGTAATTCAATGATAGTGGTTCATAATCACCCGTCTGGTGATGTTACACCTTCTGAAGAAGATATTAATACAACTATTAGATTAAGAGATTGTGGAATGATTTTAGGTATTAATGTATTGGACCATATTATTATTGGAGATAATCAGTTTACGAGTTTAGTAGAATGTGGTTACTTTGATAATGAATAGTTTAAATCTAGAATAAATAGAAATGGAATAGTATAATAGATAAAAAGAGACATCAGGAGGTCATTAAATTGACTATATTTCTTATTATTGGGGTACTTATTCCAATTGTTTTTATCATGCGATTAAATGCTAAAAATCAAAAAATGACAATAAAACTATTTTTATACACAATAGGATTGTCTATATTAGGTATTGTAGTGACAACTGTCATCGGAACGATAGTAGCTCATTCACATTCATCAATTGGTTTAGTTGTAATAGGTTCAATTATTGTAGGTGCTATTTGGGGTATTTTATTAGGTTTAAGTTACATTTGCTTTAGATTTTTATCTACTACATTTAAAAAGTGATTTTACTTAAAAAAGCTATGAGGAATTAATGCAATGTTGTGCATTGATTCTCATAGCTTTTAAATTATTGAATATATGCGATTAATTTATCATAGTTATCCATTAACCAAATAATGCCTTGATAAGCAAGATAAATACATAATAGTATTATACCTGCAGATATTAAAAAGCGGATGATTGATATACCTACTCTAAACAATAAAATAACAAGTAATACAATTAATATAATCGATAATAAACTCATTATGGAAAACCTCCTAACGACACGAAACTCATATTAATATTATACTCAAATTGATAGTTAAATACATCCGTCTATAGGTACATCTAGGATACTTCCTTAGACCTATATATTTTTTACTAATAATTTAATATAATGACTTAAATGGTAAAGGAGGATATATTATGAGGTTCATATTCAGTATAATAAAAAATATTATAGCAGTTATAGCTATTTTAATCATTATCTATATCGCGTTAAAGTATGCGCCTTTTTTAAGGGACCAAGAGTGGAATCCAATTAGTAATCCTCCAAATCAGACTGAGCAAAATATGGATAACCCAAATAATAATACAAAACAACCGCAACATGGTAAAAGATATTCAATAGAAGACAATGATATAATCAAGAACGTACCTACAAGTCAAATCAAAAATGTATTTAATATGATCAATAAAAAAGAATTTATGTCAGTATCAGGAATCGGAAGAATGGGATATAATGATGAATATTTAGCTGGTCAAAGAGGCGATGAATTTATTATTTATAAATTCGGTTCTGATTCAATTCGAGTATATAATAATGAGTTTGAAATGCAACAAGATTTACATGAGTTGGGACAAAATATTGAATTAAAAAATGAACAGGCATTTGAAAATAATTAGTTTCTCATGTTTGAAATCCTTTTTCAAATAAGTTAGCCTTTATATAGAGAGTAAAAAGATAAAGGTTGGTGTGGACAATGGTTGAAAAATCAAAAGAAAAGCGTGCCAACGAACAAGCTAAAGCTCAAAACCTATTTGCACGTTGGAGAAAAGAAGAGACGCTTTATAGCGAAGATGAGAAAAAAGAAAGAAAAAAACAAGAAAAACAACAAAAAGAGAATAAATAACGTGATACATTTAAGACTACTAACTTATGACAAGTTGGTAGTTTTTTAATTATTCTTCAAAATATTAGTGGATGATTCACACATTAAAATTGTTAAAATGCAGGTAGTTTTCTTCAATAGTGAGTGATTATAATATAAAATGATTTTATTAAGCGTTAGTGCTTTATTTCATTTCAGCAGTAATATAGAATAGTGAGGAAGAATAAATTTTAAAGTTTTATAAGAGGTGTTCTGGGTGCTTAAATTTTTCAAAAATAACAAACTCATTGTTGTTTTATGTGCAATTATTGTTTTTATTGCATTAATTGGTTTGTCTATTCGCTCTCAATCTCAATCACCTCCCGAGCAATATGTAGGAGATTCTGTTTCATTTGGTCAACGAGTGATGAGTTATCCTGTAAATTTTGTTACTGGAGCAATTGGTAATATTTTTAATATGGGTGAATCGAAAGAAACTAAAAACAAAGTCAAACAATTAGAAGCTAAAAATCAACGATTAGAGGCTGAAAACAAGAAGTATAAAAAGGAATTAGATATGAAAGATATATCTAAATATGATCCGATTTCTACTACTGTTATAGCAAGAAATCCAGACCAATGGATGAATACTATAGTCATTGATAAAGGTTCTAAAGCTGGTATCAAAAATAATATGGCTGTCATGACATCTGAAGGATTAATTGGAAGAACTACTAAAGTAAATCAATTTTCTTCACAAGTGGATTTAATTTCTACGAATACAAGAGCAGGTAAATTATCAGTTAATATACAGCATAAATCTAAAAATGTATTTGGATTAATAGATCATTATGATGCGAAAAATGAAGAATTAGTTATTAGCGATATCAATAATAAAGATAGTATTTCCAAAGGCGATAAAGTTGTAACGAGTGGTTTAGCAGATCAACTTCCAAGCAGTTTATACATAGGTGAAGTGACAAGTGTAGAGAATGATCAATATGGTTTAGCTAAGGAAGTAAGAGTGAAAACAGGTGCAGATTTATCAGATTTAAATCATGTATATGTTGCTAAGCGAGACGCTGCTTCACTTCCTAAAGATGAAAGCGGGGATAACTAATGCGAGGAATATATTATTTCTTGATTGGTATTCTACTTTTTTATATTGATAGTATTATTGGTTTAGTCATTCCTATGCACTTCGGTAAAATTGATGTCATTTTTGTACCACACTTAACTTTAATGTATTTATTAATTTTAACCATTTATCGCAGTTTTGGTGTGGCTTTAATATTAGCAATATTTTTTGGTTTAATAACTGATTTATATTTTGGAAGTATTTATGGTCTGTACATGTTTGGTTATATATTAGCTGTAGTGGTTATGGATAGATTTTTTAAAATATTCTATAAGGATAAAGTCATGATATTTATTATTATTTTGGTAAGTACTCTCTTAATAGAAATATACGTGGCATTAATTTATGGATTAATTGGATTTATACAATTTAATCTGTTAGAGTTCTTATTACTTAGATTATTACCAACGTTTATCCTCAATATAATCCTATTAACAATTCTATATCCTATCATGTTAAAATTTTTGAGGAAAATACAAATCAAGATTGACAGTAGGATATAAGTAATGGTAAGATGCAGTAGTTGAGTAGTTTCAGGCTACATACAACCGCTCAAATATAGGTCAAAGTACAAATTGTATTTTAATTAATGATAATTTTAATTAAAATGCCGATATGTCACCTATATATGGCGTGACTTATAATATAGGAGGTGCAAAGTATGTTTGCTATTATTGAAACAGGTGGAAAACAAATCAAAGTAGAAGAAGGTCAAGAAATCTACGTTGAAAAATTAAATGCTAACGAAGGTGACTCATTCACTTTTGATAAAGTTTTATTTGTAGGTGGCGACTCAGTTAAAGTTGGTGCTCCAACAGTTGAAGGTGCATCAGTAACTGCGACAGTTAATAAACAAGGACGCGGTAAAAAAATTACTGTCTTCACTTACAAACGTCGCAAAGACTCTAAACGTAAAAAAGGCCATCGTCAACCATATACTAAATTAACAATCGATAAAATCAACGCATAATCGTATGATTACTGTTGATATTACGGTTAATGACGAAGGTAAGGTCACAGATGTAGTCATGGATGGTCATGCTAATCATGGTGAATATGGTCATGATATTGTCTGTGCAGGAGCATCAGCAGTCTTATTTGGAAGTGTTAATGCTATAATGGGATTAACATCAGAGAAGCCAGATATCAACTACGAAGATGACGGCGGATATTTTCATATAAGAAGTGTTGATACGAATAACAAAGAAGCTCAATTAATTCTTCAAGCAATGTTAGTTTCTTTACAAACTATAGAAGAAGAATATAATGAAAATATCAAATTAAATTATAAGTGAGGTGTATCCCGATGTTAAAATTAAACTTACAATTCTTCGCATCTAAAAAAGGGGTAAGTTCTACAAAAAACGGACGTGACTCTGAGTCTAAACGTTTAGGTGCAAAACGTGCTGATGGTCAATATGTATCAGGTGGTTCTATCCTTTATCGCCAACGTGGTACTAAAATCTACCCTGGTGAAAATGTAGGTCGTGGTGGCGATGATACATTATTCGCTAAAATCGACGGCGTTGTTAAATTTGAACGCAAAGGTCGCGACAAAAAACAAGTTTCTGTATATGCAGTAGCTGAATAATTTTGTCTAGTTAACACCAGAAGTGAAGGCTTCTGGTGTTTTCTTTTGTTTAAAATCTTATTCTAAAGGAAACAAATTATCAGATTGAATCAAGTAGATACCTTAAGATTCAATTTAAGAATTAAAATTTTTCTACAAATGGACTTAATGATATAATTAAACAGATCATGAATACAAAAATGAGTAAAAGAGGTGAGATATATGTTTGTCGATCAAGTGAAAATATCTCTTAAAGCAGGAGATGGTGGTAATGGTATTACCGCATACAGAAGAGAAAAATATGTACCATTCGGTGGACCAGCTGGTGGCGATGGTGGTAAAGGTGCATCAGTAATATTTGAAGTAGATGAAGGTCTACGTACATTATTAGATTTTAGATATCAAACGCACTTTAAAGCTAAAAAAGGAGAAAATGGGCAAAGTAGTAACATGCATGGAAGAAATGCAGAAGACTTAGTATTAAAAGTACCACCCGGCACAATTGTTAAAAGTGTTGAAACTGAAGAAGTCCTTGCAGACTTAGTTGAAGATGGTCAACGCGCTATAGTAGCAAAAGGTGGTCGTGGAGGTCGTGGTAACTCACGTTTTGCGACACCTAGAAACCCTGCACCAGACTTCAGTGAAAATGGTGAGCCAGGTGAAGAAATCGATGTCACACTTGAATTAAAATTATTAGCGGATGTAGGTTTAGTAGGTTTTCCTAGTGTAGGTAAATCAACTTTATTATCAATCGTTTCTAAAGCTAAACCTAAAATTGGAGCGTATCATTTTACAACAATCAAACCAAATTTAGGAGTAGTTTCTACACCCGATAATAGAAGTTTTGTTATGGCTGACTTACCAGGTTTAATTGAAGGTGCATCAGACGGCGTAGGTTTAGGCCATCAATTTTTACGACATGTTGAACGTACAAAAGTAATTGTACATATGATTGATATGAGTGGTTCAGAAGGGCGTGATCCTATCGATGATTATCACGTCATTAATAAAGAATTAGTGGCATATAAGCAACGTTTAGAAGATCGACCACAAATTATAGTAGCAAATAAAATGGATATGCCAGATGCAGAAGAGAATTTAGAATTATTCAAGGAAGAAATCGGTGACGACCATATTATTATTCCGTTATCTGCAGTGTCAAGAGATAATATTGATCAATTATTATATACAATTGCTGATCAACTTGAAAAAGTAAAAGACATTGATTTCTCTGTTGAAGAAGATGAAAATGTTGGTGTTAACCGTGTTGTATACAAACACACACCATCTCAAGATACATTCACAATTACAAGAGATGATGATGGTGCATATGTTGTGAGTGGTAATGCAATCGAAAGAACATTCAAGATGACAGACTTTAATAGTGATCCAGCGGTACGTCGTTTCGCAAGACAAATGCGTTCAATGGGTATTGATGATGCCTTAAGAGCTAGAGGCTGTAGCAACGGAGATATCGTAAGAATTCTTGGTGGAGAATTCGAATTTATAGAATAGGAGTGTGAAAGATGGACAATAAAGAATATAAGAAGTTTTATCTTATACGTGAAGATGTTTTACCTGAATCTGTAATTAAAACATTAAAAATAAAAGATGCATTAAAAAATAATTCTGAGTTGTCCATCTATGAGGCCGTAAAACAATACGGCTTGTCAAGAAGCGCTTTTTATAAATATAGAGAAACTATATTTCCTGTAGATGAAAAATTATTAGACCATCGTGAATTCACTTTAATTCTATATGTCAATGATATTGTAGGTATGTTGGCTCAAGTATTAAATACAATTTCTCAATTACATTTATCTGTACTTACAATACATCAAAGTGTACCGATGAATGATAAAGCAACGATTACCTTATCGTTAAATGCTTCATCTTCTGATTTAATGATAGATGATGTAGTAATTGCCTTAAGAGAAATTGAACATGTGTCTAAAGTAGAGTTAATAAGCATGAGTATGTAAATGAGGATGTGCTAAAATGTACGCGTATATTAAAGGTAAGCTAACACAATTGTTTCCTACACACGTCGTGGTAGACGTTAATGGTGTTGGATACGAAATTCAGACACCTAATTCATATCGTTTTCAAAAATATTTGGATAAAGAAGTTCAAATATTTACATCATTAATTGTTAGAGAAGATGCACAACTACTTTATGGTTTTATTAATGAAGAAGAAAAAGATATGTTTTTAAGTTTAATTAAAGTTACGGGAATAGGACCAAAGTCAGCATTGGCTATACTTGCAACAAGTACACCAAATGAAGTAAAACAAGCCATTGAGAATGAAAACGATGCATATCTAACTAAATTCCCAGGTATCGGTAAGAAAACTGCACGACAAATAGTACTAGATTTAAAAGGCAAAGTTCAAATTACGGAAGAAAATACTGACACACTTTTAAATGTTATGAATGAATCAAATGCCAATGAATCTATGATTAAGGAAGCGATGTTAGCTTTAGAAGCATTAGGTTATTCAAAACGTGAGTTATCTAAAGTTGAAAAGGTTCTAAAACAATCCAATATGGAATCAGTGGATGAAGCTGTTAAAATCGGATTACAAACATTAGTGTCATAATAACCTAACATCAAAATGAAAGGGGGAGATATTATGGATGAAAGAATGGTCGATCAATCTGCACATAATGAAGAATCTGACTTCGAATTATCTTTACGACCTACTAAATTAAAGCAGTATATCGGTCAATCTTCTATTAAAAGTAATTTAGAAGTATTCATTAAAGCAGCTAAACTGAGAGAAGAACCTTTAGATCACGTTCTCTTATATGGTCCCCCAGGGTTAGGTAAAACAACATTATCTAATATTATAGCCAATGAAATGGACGTTAATATTAGAACAGTATCTGGACCTTCATTAGAACGTCCTGGAGATTTAGCAGCAATTTTATCTGGATTACAACCAGGAGATGTATTGTTCATTGATGAAATACATCGTTTAAGTAGTGTTGTTGAAGAAGTATTATATCCTGCGATGGAAGATTTTTTCTTAGATATTATTATAGGTAAAGGTGATGAAGCACGAAGTATTCGTATTGATTTACCACCTTTTACACTTGTTGGTGCTACAACACGAGCAGGCAGTTTAACTGGCCCTTTAAGAGATCGATTTGGCGTCCACTTACGATTGGAATATTATAATGAAGCAGATTTAAAAGAAATTATTATAAGAACTGCGGAAGTACTAGGAACTGGTATAGATGAAGAAAGTGCTATAGAATTAGCAAAACGTTCTAGAGGAACGCCACGTGTAGCGAATCGTTTATTAAAAAGAGTGAGAGACTTTCAACAAGTTAATGAAGATGATCAAATTTATATTGAAACTACGAAGCGCGCATTAAAACTATTACAAGTAGACGATTATGGTTTAGATTATATTGATCATAAGATGATGAATTGTATATTGAATCAATATAAAGGTGGTCCTGTTGGACTTGATACCATTGCCGTGTCAATTGGTGAAGAACGTGTAACTATTGAAGACGTTTATGAACCTTTCTTGATTCAAAAAGGTTTCTTAGAACGTACACCTCGAGGAAGAAAAGCGACACCGTTAGCGCATGAACATTTTGGCAATTCTAATGAAATGAGGGAGTAAGTTGAATATTGAAGATTTTGACTATGATTTACCTGAATCTCTAATCGCGCAAACACCTTTAAAAAATAGAGACCAAAGTAGATTGTTAGTATTAAATAGAAAAAATGGAAATATGGAACATCTACATTTTAAAGATGTTATTAATTATTTTAATCCTGGTGATACGTTAGTTTTAAACGATACTAGAGTAATGCCAGCAAGACTTTTTGGATTAAAAGAAGAAACTGGCGCTAAAGTTGAGATGCTTATGTTAACTCAAATTGAAGGTAATGACTGGGAAGTATTGTTAAAGCCGGCTAAACGTATTAAAGTTGGAAATCAATTGAACTTCGGTGATGGAAAAATAATCGCTGAATGTATTGAGGAGTTAGATCAAGGCGGTAGAATTATGCGCTTGCACTATGAGGGTATACTCCAAGAACGACTTGATGAACTAGGTGAGATGCCATTACCACCATATATTAAAGAAAGATTAGACGATCCTGATCGTTATCAAACTGTTTATGCTAAAGAAAGTGGATCTGCTGCAGCACCAACTGCAGGACTACATTTTACAGATGAACTTCTAGAGTCAATTAAAGCTAAAGGCGTGAATATCGCTTTTATTACATTACATGTTGGTCTTGGTACATTTAGACCAGTAAGTGTAGATAATATTGATGATCATGAGATGCATAGTGAATATTATCAAATGATGCAAGAAACTGCAGATTTATTAAATAAGACAAGAAAAAATGGTCATCGAATTATTTCAGTAGGTACGACATCAACCAGAACACTAGAGACAATACGCAGAGATCATTCGGAATTTGTTGAAAAAAGTGGTTGGACAGATATCTTTATCTATCCAGGTTTTGAATATAAAGCTATCGATGGCTTGATTACTAACTTCCATCTTCCTAAGTCAACGTTAGTAATGTTAGTGTCAGCGTTTAGTAGCAGAGAATATATTTTAAATGCATATCAAAAAGCTGTTGAAATGGAGTATAGATTCTTTAGTTTTGGAGATGCAATGTTAATTATATAAAAGAATGTGAGGATTATAAATATGCCTGCAGTAACATATGAACATATTAAAACTTGTAAACAATCAGGTGCACGTTTAGGAATTGTACATACACCACATGGTTCGTTTGAAACACCAATGTTTATGCCGGTTGGAACTAAAGCAACTGTTAAAACAATGAGTCCTGAAGAATTGCGTCAGATTGAGGCTAAGATCATTTTGGGAAATACATATCATTTGTGGTTGCAACCTGGAAATGATATTATCAAACACGCTGGGGGACTGCATAAATTCATGAATTGGAACGGACCCATTCTAACCGATTCTGGAGGATTTCAAGTATTTAGTTTAAGTAATCTACGTAAAATCTCAGAAGAAGGTGTCGAATTTAGACATCATACGAATGGTTCAAAATTATTTTTAAGTCCAGAGAAATCAATGGAAATACAAAATGATTTAGGTTCAGACATTATGATGGCATTTGATGAATGTCCACCTATGCCATCTGAATATAAGTATGTCAAAGATTCAATTGAGAGAACAACTCGTTGGGCAGAAAGATGTTTAAAAGCGCATGCCCGTCCTGAAGATCAAGCGTTGTTTGGCATTATTCAAGGTGGCGAATATAAAGATTTACGTGAACAAAGTGCGAAAGAGCTTGTTGAGTTAGATTTTCCTGGATATGCAATTGGTGGACTTTCAGTAGGAGAGCCTAAACCTGTAATGTACGAAATGGTTGAACATACTGAACAATTTATGCCGAAAGATAAACCTAGATATTTAATGGGTGTCGGATCTCCCGATGCATTAATCGAATGTAGTATCCGAGGCATGGATATGTTTGATTGTGTATTACCTACTCGTATTGCTAGAAATGGTACATGTATGACTTCTAATGGACGTTTAGTAATCAAAAATGCCAAGTTTGCGGATGATTTAAGACCATTAGATGAAAATTGTGATTGCTATACATGTAAAAATTATTCTAGAGCATACATTAGACACTTGATCAAAGCAGAAGAAACCTTTGGTATCCGTCTTACTACTATTCATAATTTACATTTTCTGCTAAAATTAATGGAAGATATTAGACAAGCCATTCGAGAAGATAGACTTTTAGACTTTAAAGCTGAATTCTTCGAACAGTATGGATTAAATGTAGATAACCCTAAAAACTTTTAAAGAGGAGAATGTAACATGCAATTTACATCATTGATATTACCGATCTTATTGTTGGTTCTAATGTATTTCTTCTTAATTAGACCACAACAAAAACGTGCCAAAGAGCATCGTGAAATGATTAGTCGTGTAGAAGCTGGTCAAAAAATCACTACAATTGGTGGTATTAAAGGTACAGTTAAAGCAGTTGATGAAACAACAGTAGTTGTTACTGTTAATGGTCACGGCACAGAAATGACTTTTGAAAAACCAGCTATTAAACAAGTAGACCCTTCATAGTAGTATGTTATTGAAGCCTGAGGCATTATTGTCTCAGGCTTCAATTATATTTACCTGTAGCTAAATAAACGTGACTAGATAACTTTAAGTTAAAATATATTCTTCTTTATCAAATTGAGAATTGTTTCCAGTAATTAAATAATGCTAGTGATGACTTAGTATCAGTATTTTTGTTATAGTTTTGTATTAATTTAATTGAAAAAGTTATCAATAATTTCACTATAAAGTGTAGTATGTTAATATAGATAGGTCATAGGAGTTATTCATTTGACTCCGACTTGCAAATATAAGGATTAATCGAGTATTCTAGTATCATAAGTAAATAATGAGGTGTTCATGTGAAGAAAAGTAGTAGATTGATTGCATTCTTACTACTGGTGATCCTTCTGTTCGCAGGTATGGGTCTTACATATAAGAATGTGATTAAGAATGTTAACTTAGGCCTTGATTTACAGGGTGGATTCGAAGTGCTTTATCAAGTTGATCCGTTACATAAAGGTGACAAAATTGATAAAAATGCGTTGCAATCTACAGCGCAAACACTAGAAAATCGTGTTAACGTTTTAGGTGTTTCTGAACCTAAAATCCAAGTTGAAGATCCAAATAGAATTAGGGTTCAACTTGCTGGTGTGAAAGATCAGAAAGAGGCAAGAAAGATTTTATCATCACAAGCTAATTTAACCATTCGTGATGCGGATGACAAAGTTAAATTAAGTGGTGCTGATATTAAACAAGGATCAGCGAAACAAGAATTTAAACAGAATACGAATGATCCTACAGTTACATTTAAAGTAAAAGATAAAAATAAATTTAAAAAAGTAACTGAAGAAATATCTAAAAAGCAAAATAATGTTATGGTCGTTTGGTTAGATTTCAAAAAAGGCGACAGCTATAAGAAAGAAGCCGACAAGAAAGATCCTAAGTTTGTATCTGCGGCAAATGTTGATCAACCAATCAATTCAGATAGCGTAGAAATTTCTGGTGGATTCCATGGTCAAGAAGGCGTTAAAAAAGCAAAACAAATTGCTGAATTATTAAACGCAGGTTCTTTACCAGTAGATCTTAAAGAAATTTATTCAAACTCAGTTGGTGCTGAATTTGGTCAAGATGCACTTGATAAAACAATCTTTGCATCAGTTTTAGGTGTAGCAGTAATCTATCTATTTATGTTAGGTTTCTACAGATTACCAGGACTTGTAGCCATCATTGCATTAACAACATATATATATCTAACACTTGTAGCCTTTAACTTTATTTCAGGTGTACTTACACTACCTGGTTTAGCTGCCTTAGTGTTAGGTGTAGGTATGGCAGTAGATGCCAATATTATTATGTATGAACGGATTAAAGATGAGTTGAGAATTGGTAGGACACTTAAACAGGCATATTCTAAAGCCAATAAAAGTTCTTTCTTAACTATCTTTGACTCTAACTTAACAACCGTGATTGCTGCTGCAGTACTGTTCTTCTTTGGTGAAAGTTCAGTAAAAGGTTTCGCAACAATGTTGTTATTAGGTATTTTAATGATATTTGTAACTGCAGTGTTCTTATCTAGATTACTATTATCATTATTAGTTTATTCCAATTTATTTAAGAAAAAATATTGGTTATTTGGTGTTAAAAAATCAGATAGACATGATATTAGTGAAGGTAAAGATGTCCATGACTTAAAAACATCATTTGAAAAATGGAATTTCGTTAAACTAGCTAAGCCGTTAATTTCATTAAGTATTTTGATTGTAGTAGTAGGACTAGTTATTCTTTACATTTTCAAATTGAATTTAGGTATAGATTTCTCTGCTGGTACGCGAGTAGACTTACAATCTAAAGAATCACTTTCTCAATCTAAAGTTGAAAAAGTAGTGAAAGATGTTGGATTAGAACCAGATCAAATTCAAATAAATGGTTCAGGTAATAAAAATGCTACTGTTCAGTTTAAACAAGATTTATCACAAGCTAAAGATAATCAATTAAGTGATAAAATGAAATCTGAATTTGGTAACTCACCACAAATTAATACAGTTTCACCATTAATTGGACAAGAATTAGCTAAAAACGCAATGCTTGCGTTAGTATATGCAGCGCTGGGTATTATTATCTATGTATCATTACGTTTCGAATGGAGAATGGGATTATCCTCTGTCTTAGCTTTATTACACGACGTATTCATTATAGTCGCTGTGTTCAGTTTACTTCGATTAGAAGTTGATTTAACGTTTATCGCTGCTATCTTAACTATTGTTGGTTATTCTATTAACGATACCATCGTTACATTTGACCGAGTTCGGGAAAACTTGCATAAGATAAAAGTGATTACATCAACTGAACAAATTGATGACATCGTTAACAGATCAATTAGACAAACAATGACACGTTCTATTAATACAGTTTTAACAGTTGTTGTCGTTGTTGTTGCAATTCTATTATTTGGGGCACCAACAATCTTCAACTTCTCATTAGCTTTATTAATCGGTTTAATTTCAGGCGTGTTCTCTTCAATCTTTATAGCCGTCCCATTATGGGGAATTATGAAGAAACGTCAATTGAAAAAATCATCTAATCACAAATTAGTTGTATTTAAAGAGAAAAAATCAAATGACGAAAAAATCGTAGTTTAATAACCTAAAGGTTGAGCATTGATGTTGTAATGTCTTTAAAAGATTTTGCAGCAAAGTGCTCAACCTTTTTATTTTTTTCGATTTTCGATATAATGGCATTTGGAAATGAGGAAGGTTACTTATGATTAAATCTAAATATAATTGGAATTTGAATAACCCAACTGAATATATATCTGATAGTATTGCACAACGTTTAAAATTATCTCCTATTATCAAAAAGATATTAGAAAGTAAAAATATTATTGAAGAAGAAGATATACAACGTACTTTAAATGGCGTAGATATTAATCATGATAGTTCTTTACTTAGCGACATTGATAAAGCAATAGAACGTATAAATCAGGCAATTGATAAAAACGAGCGTATTTTAGTTTATGGCGATTATGATGCTGATGGTGTGACATCAACGACAATATTAGTACATACATTACAAAAATTAGGAGCCCAAGTTGGATGGTATATCCCGAACCGTTTTACAGAAGGTTATGGACCAAACGAATTGGCCTTTCAAAATGCATATGATGAAGGGGTTTCATTAATCATTACTGTGGATAATGGCATACAAGGGCATGCTGAAATTAAAATGGCTCAAGATTTAGGTGTAGATGTCATCGTCACTGATCACCACGAAATAGGCAGAACATTACCTGAAGCGTATGCAATCGTACACCCAATGCATCCAGAATTTGATTATCCTTTTAAATATTTGTGTGGTGCTGGTGTAGCCTATAAATTAGCACAAGCATTATTAGAAAATGTGCCTAATTATTTTAAAGCATATGCAGCTATAGGAACGATTGCAGATTTAGTATCTTTAACTGATGAAAATCGTTCGATTGTACAACATGGTTTAAAAGTTATGAATGATAGTTGTCCAGTACCCGTTAAAGCTTTACTAAATCAAGCTAGTTATAACGATGAAATTACCGAAGAAACAATAGGTTTTATTATAGGCCCTAGATTAAATGCAGTTGGACGCTTGGAAGATGCCTCTTTAGCTGCTGAATTATTAATGTCTGATAGCGAAGATGAAGCTGAATTTTTAGCAGAACAGGTTGAGCATTTCAACCAAGAGCGTAAAGATATCGTAGCTCAAATTACTGAAGAAGCATTGGCAATGGCTGAGAATTATGTTTCTCAAGGACATCAATTTCTACTATTAGCCAAAGAAGATTGGCATGAAGGCGTATTAGGGATTGTAGCTTCGAAAATAGTAGAGACATATAGTTTACCAACATTAATTTTAAATATTGATTATGAACAGAATCATGCCAAAGGTTCTGCTAGATCAATTGAACAAGTTTCTATGTTTGAAATTTTAAATGCACATCAAGATTTAATTAGTAAATTCGGTGGACACCATATGGCAGCTGGAATGACTATGGATATTGATAATGTAGAGGCATTACGAGATGGATTAAATGAATGGATGGCAAGACTAAGTGAAACGACCTCACTTGAACCTAGTAAAAAAATAGATGTGTTATTGGATGAATCCGATATTACGATCAAAAATATTAAAGACATTCAGAAATTAAGACCATTTGGCACAGATTTTAATTCACCATTATTTGAAATTCAAAATATGACTATTAATTCATTAAAGGCCATAGGTAAAGAACAAAATCATTTGAAGATGACGTTAGGTGATTCTACTTTACCAGCTTTATTTTGGCAAAATGGTGCATATGCAACACAATTAGATAACGGTCAAACGGTAAACTTAATAGGTAACTTGCAAATCAATGAATGGAATGGTAATCAAACGCCGCAGTTCATTGTTCAAGATATAGCTATGGATACAATGCAAATATTAGATTATCGAAGTAAAAGTAAGAACACAAATTTCTTAAATAATGATCAATCAACAGCTTTTGTCATTCATTCAAAAGTTCATAAATCAAATGACAATGAGTTCTACTATGGAGAAGTTATACCTGTTGAATATGATAAAATAGTATTTAGAGATTTACCGAATACACTTGATGAATTAAAAAGTACATTACAACAAACACAAATATCTCAAATTTATCTTGTATTTCAACATAAAATGTCTATTTATTTTGAAGGTATGCCAAGTATCAGTTTATTTAAACAATGTTATAAAGCATTAATTAATAAAAAGGAAACGAATTTAGCAACTGAAGGTATGATGTTGTGTGACTTTCTCAATATTAAAGCGAATTCATTAAAATTTATGCTAAAAGTATTTTTAGAATTAGGATTTATTAACGAAGATGATGGTATAATAACGATTGCGAGTCAACCAAGTAAACAAGATATTGAAACAAGTCAATTGTATCAGGCTAGATTGTCTAGAATAGAGGTCGAAAAGCTTTTATTATATGATGATTTCAATCATTTAAAATTATGGATTAAAACTCAATTGGGATATAGTAATTAGGAGGAAATAATAAGATGGATTTAAAACAATATGTTTCTGAGGTACAAGACTGGCCAAAACCAGGGGTTAGCTTTAAAGATATCACTACAATTATGGACAATGGTGAAGCATACGGCTATGCTACAGACCAAATTGTTGAATATGCAAGAGAAAAAGATGTTGACGTAGTTGTAGGACCAGAAGCACGAGGATTTATTATTGGTTGCCCAGTAGCTTATTCTATGGGCATAGGGTTCGCACCTGTACGTAAAGAAGGTAAATTACCTCGTGAAGTTATTAGATACGAATATAATTTAGAATATGGCACTAATGTTTTAACAATGCATAAAGATGCTATTAAACCTGGTCAACGTGTTTTAATTACGGACGATTTATTAGCGACAGGTGGGACAATTGAAGCGGCAATTAAACTCGTTGAAAAGTTAGGCGGTATCGTTGTAGGCATTGCTTTTATTATTGAATTGAAATATTTAAATGGAATTGAAAAGATAAAAGACTATGATGTGATGAGTTTAATTTCTTATGATGAATAATTTTCAAAACCAAATTAACTAATAAAAATAAGTCATGATGAGCTAGTTCTCAAAACTAATTAACAATAATGTTGTTAATACAGTTTAAATAGAGAACTAGTTTTTATTTACAAAAAAATAGTATTGATAGAGTTACAATCTAATTGTGATTCATTTATTTATTCCAAAAATTGTAGTATCATGTAACTAATATTTAATTTTAATTCATCAATGTTAGCTTATCAGAGACATTAAAATTTGATAAACTATATACAATTAAAATTGATTTCACATTGAAACATCTATCAATTTTGTAATAATACAGGGTGTATAAGCTAATAAAATGCTAATAAGTGTCTATAAACCTTCTAAAATAATGGGTGTAATACATAACGGAAGTAAATAAATTAAAACGTGTAATTATAATCAATGAGTGGGGTGTCATATATTGAACAACGAGTATCCTTATAGTGCTGACGAGGTACTTTACAAAGCAAAGTCCTATTTAAGTGAAAGTGAATATCAATATGTTTTAAAGAGTTATCATATTGCATATGAAGCTCACCAAGGACAATTTAGGAAGAATGGTTTGCCATATATCATGCATCCAATTCAAGTAGCTGGAATTCTAACTGAGATGCGTTTAGACGGACCCACAATCGTTGCAGGCTTTTTACATGATGTCATAGAAGATACAGCATATACATTTGATGATGTTAAAAATATGTTTAACGAGGAAGTAGCAAGAATCGTAGACGGTGTTACTAAACTTAAAAAAGTAAAATATCGTTCGAAAGAAGAACAACAAGCTGAAAATCATCGTAAATTATTTATAGCTATTGCTAAAGATGTCCGTGTTATTTTAGTTAAATTAGCTGACCGATTACATAATATGAGAACATTAAAAGCTATGCCAAGAGAGAAACAAATACGTATTTCTAAAGAAACGTTAGAAATATATGCACCTTTAGCACATAGACTTGGTATCAATACTATAAAATGGGAATTAGAAGACACGGCTTTAAGATATATTGATAGTGTGCAATATTTCCGTATTGTTAATTTGATGAAGAAAAAGAGAAGTGAACGTGAAGCTTATATTGACAATGCTATTGGCCAGATAGAAACTGAAATGGATAAAATGAATATTGTTGGCGAAATAAATGGTCGACCTAAACACATCTATAGTATTTATAGAAAAATGATGAAACAAAAAAAGCAGTTTGATCAAATATTTGATTTACTTGCTATCCGAATCATCGTTAATACAATCAATGATTGTTATGCGATATTAGGTTTGGTACATACATTATGGAAACCGATGCCAGGTCGTTTTAAAGACTATATTGCAATGCCGAAACAAAATATGTATCAATCTCTCCATACAACAGTTGTAGGTCCAAATGGGGATCCACTTGAAATTCAAATACGTACGTATGAAATGCATGAAATTGCAGAACATGGTGTAGCTGCGCACTGGGCTTATAAAGAAGGCAAAACTGTAAACGAAAAAACACAAGATTTCCAAAATAAATTAAATTGGTTAAAAGACTTAGCTGAAACAGATCATACGTCCTCAGATGCACAAGAATTTATGGAATCACTCAAATACGATTTACAAAGTGATAAAGTATATGCATTTACACCAGCGAGTGATGTCATAGAGTTACCGTATGGTGCTGTACCTATTGATTTTGCATATGCTATCCATAGTGAAGTAGGTAATAAAATGATAGGGGCTAAAGTCAACGGGAAAATAGTGCCTATTGACTATATATTACAAACCGGTGATATCATTGAAATAAGAACAAGTAAACATTCATACGGACCAAGTAGAGATTGGTTAAAAATCGTTAAATCATCTAGTGCGAAAAGTAAAATTAAAAGTTTCTTTAAAAAGCAAGATCGATCTTCAAATATTGAAAAAGGTAAATTTATGGTTGAAGCTGAAATTAAAGAGCAAGGTTTTAGAGTTGACGATATTCTTACCGAAAAAAATATCGATGTAGTGAATGAAAAATATCATTTTGCTAATGAAGATGATTTATATGCTGCTGTTGGTTTCGGTGGTGTTACGGCTATTCAAATCGTTAATAAGTTAACAGAGCGTCAAAGAATTTTGGATAAGCAAAAGGCTTTAAATGAAGCACAGGAAGTGACAAAATCAGTTCCAATCAAAGAAGATATTATTACTGATAGTGGTGTATACGTAGAAGGTTTAGAAAATGTACTGATTAAACTATCAAAATGTTGTAATCCTATACCTGGTGATGATATTGTAGGTTATATCACCAAAGGTCATGGTATAAAAGTACATAGAACCGATTGTCCTAATATAAAAAATGAGACAGAACGCTTAATATCGGTTGAATGGGTGAAATCTAAAGACTCAACACAACGTTATCAAGTCGATTTAGAAGTCACTGCATATGATCGTAATGGACTATTAAATGAAGTCCTACAAGCTGTAAATTCAACAGCAGGAAGTCTAATTAAAGTATCAGGTCGATCCGATATCGATAAAAATGCTGTCATTAATATTAGTGTCATGGTAAAAAATGTAAACGATGTATACCGTGTAGTTGAAAAAATCAAACAGTTAGGTGATGTATATACTGTTACAAGAGTTTGGAACTAGAACTTAAGAGGTGCAAAGAAAAATGAGAGTAGTTGTACAAAGAGTTTCAGAAGCTTCTGTTTCAAATAACAACATTCACAATGCTATTCAAAAAGGCTATTGTTTACTAGTAGGTGTCGGTAAAAATTCTACAGAAGCTGATGTACAAGCAGTAGCTAAAAAAATCGCGAATGCAAGATTATTTGAAGACGAAAATGACAAATTGAACTATAATATTCAACAAATTGAAGGAGAAATATTATCAATTTCTCAATTTACATTGTACGCCGATGTAAAAAAAGGTAATCGCCCTGGTTTTTCTGATTCAATGCCACCTGAGGCAGCAGATGAATTATATGAATCGTTTAACGAAGCACTTCGATCATATGGTTTGAATGTTAAAACAGGTGAATTTGGTACACATATGAATGTAGACATTCATAATGATGGTCCTGTAACAATCATTTATGAGAGTCAGGATGGCAAAATGATATGAATAAAGTAAATACATGGTTAACCAAACATGGTCTTATGAATCGACTTACATTGATCGTAGTTATTTGTTTCGTACTATTTCTCATATTATTATTTATGTTTTTAAATTATAATGATGAAGATAATGGTACAATCACGATAACAGAAAACGCAGAGTTGAGAACTGGACCTAATGCAGCTTATCCTGTTATTTATAAGATTGAAAAGGGAGATACTTTCGAGAAGATTGATAAATCTGGTAAGTGGATCGAAGTAAAGAATAAAGCTGGAGATGAAAAAGGTTGGGTTGCTGGTTGGCACACAAACTTAAATATCCATGCTGAGAATTCTAAGAAATCCGCTCCTTTAAAAGGTAAAACAATTGTACTTGATCCTGGTCACGGTGGACGTGATCAGGGTGCTTCAAGTAATACGTCCTCAAAGAGTTTAGAAAAAGTATATACATTAAAAACTGCTAAAGAGTTAAAGACTTTACTTGAAAAAGAAGGTGCTCATGTTAAAATGACGCGTTCTAATGATACATATGTGTCTTTGGATGATAGGAATATCAAAGGAGACGCTTTTATAAGCATACATAATGACTCACTAGATTCCCCAAATGCGAATGGTGTAACTGTGTATTGGTTACAAGATAATCAAGAAGCATTAGCACAAACGCTTAGCAGTAGCATCCAAAAGAAATCCCTCCTAACAAATAAAGAAGCCAGACAACAAAATTATCAAGTCTTGAGACAAACGAATATACCAGCAGTATTATTAGAACTTGGTTATATTAGTAATCCAACAGATGAAGGAATGGTACGAGACCAACTACATAGACAAGTTGTGGAGGAAGCTATCGTTGATGGCTTAAAACAATATTTCTCATCATAGAACTTGCAAATCAAATGAAAACTCGTTATCATTATAATTGAATTATAAATAGTAAACCGATTGTATTCTTGAAAGAATAAATGAAAGAGGTAGTATATTTTAATATACGTAGAAATGTAATCCATGAGGCTGAAAGATTACGCTGAGTAGTTTATTACTTTGAACACAAGAAGAGGTGCTTTATTCAAAAGTAAAGCCGGCTAACGTACGTTAAACGTTTTGAGTGGATTTGTGACGTTAATTATGTCCAAATCAATTAGGGTGGCAACACGGATTTTCGTCCCTTGTATAGTATTTAATGCTATGCAAGGGCTTTTTTATTCACATTTTTAAAATGAAAAAGAGATGAAAAGCCTTGAGTATTAGTAAAGGAGATAAAATATGATAAAAATTCCAAGAGGAACGCAAGATATATTACCAGAAGATTCAATCAAGTGGCGTTACATTGAAAATAAATTAGATCAATTAATGGAAATTTACAATTATCAAGAAATACGAACACCTATCTTTGAGAGTACTGAACTTTTTGCTAGAGGTGTTGGTGATTCTACAGATGTAGTTCAAAAGGAAATGTATACATTTAAGGATAAAGGCGATCGTAGTCTGACATTAAGACCAGAGGGTACTGCTAGTGTAGTTCGATCTTATATCGAACATAAAATGCAGGGAAATCCAAATCAACCAGTAAAGTTATATTATAATGGGCCAATGTTTAGATATGAACGTAAACAAAAAGGTAGATATCGTCAATTTAATCAATTTGGTGTTGAAGCTATTGGTTCTGAAAACCCAAGCATTGATGCTGAAATATTAGCGATGGTAATGCATATCTATCAATCATTTGGGCTAAAACACTTAAAATTAGTGATTAATAGTATTGGAGATAGTGATTCTCGTAAAGAATACAATAAAGCATTGGTTAAACACTTTGAACCAGTGATTGATAATTTCTGCCAAGATTGTCAGTCTAGACTACACACTAATCCGATGAGAATTTTAGATTGTAAAGTCGATAGAGACAAAGAAGCTGTCAAAAATGCACCACGTATTACGGACTTCTTAAACGAAGATTCTAAAGCATACTACGAACAAGTAAAACAACATTTAGATGATTTAGAAATTCCATATGTAGAAGATCCTAATCTTGTTCGTGGATTAGATTATTACACACATACTGCATTTGAATTAATGATGGATAATCCAAATTACGATGGTGCAATAACAACCTTGTGTGGTGGTGGTCGTTATAATGGTCTACTTGAACTGTTAGATGGACCTAGCCAAACAGGTATCGGTTTTGCATTAAGTATCGAAAGATTATTGTTAGCTTTAGAAGAAGAAGGTATTGAATTAGATATTAAAAATGACTTTGACCTATTTATCGTTACTATGGGAGAAAAAGCGGATCGTTATGCAGTTAAATTACTTAACGAATTACGTAAAAATGGCGTAAAAGCTGATAAAGATTATCTTAATAGAAAAATTAAAGGTCAAATGAAACAAGCAGATCGTCTAAATGCAAACTATACAATCGTAATTGGTGATCAAGAATTAGAAAACAATCAAATTGATATTAAAAATATGGAAACTGGTGAATCTGAATCAATTCAATTAGATCAAATAGTTGATTATTTTCACAAATAGAGAGGAAGTTTTGAAATGAGTAAAAGAACGACATACTGTGGTTTAGTCACAGAAGATTTATTAAATGAAAAAGTAACGTTAAAAGGTTGGGTACACAACAGACGTGACTTAGGCGGATTAATTTTCATCGATTTAAGAGATAGAGAAGGTATTGTACAAATTGTTTTTAATCCTGATTTTTCACAAGAAGCATTAAATATTGCTGAAACTGTAAGATCTGAATATATTGTTGAAGTTCAAGGTGTAGTAACTAAACGTGATGCTGAAACAGTTAATCCTAAAATTAAAACAGGGCAAGTAGAAGTGCAAGTTTCAAATATTGAAATTATCAATAAATCAGAAACACCACCATTTTCAATAAATGAAGAAAATACAAATGTAGATGAAAATATAAGATTAAAATATAGATATTTAGATTTACGTCGCCAAGAACTAGCACAAACATTCAAAATGAGACATCAAACAACACGTTCAATTCGACAATATTTAGATGACAATGGATTTTATGATATTGAAACGCCAGTATTAACTAAATCAACGCCAGAAGGTGCAAGAGACTATTTAGTACCTTCACGTGTTCATGATGGTGAATTTTATGCATTGCCACAATCACCACAATTATTTAAACAATTGCTAATGATTAGTGGATTTGATAAATACTATCAAATCGTTAAATGTTTCCGTGATGAAGACTTACGTGCTGATCGTCAACCAGAATTTACTCAAGTCGATATTGAAATGAGCTTTGTAGACCAAGAAGATGTTATGGCAATGGGTGAAGAAATGTTACGCAAAGTCGTTAAAGATGTAAAAGGTATCGATGTACCTGGTCCATTCCCACGAATGACTTATGCTGAAGCAATGAGTCGTTATGGTTCTGACAAACCTGATACACGTTTTGACATGGAATTGATTAACGTATCTCAATTAGGTCATGAAATGGACTTTAAAGTATTCAAAGATACAGTTGAAAATAATGGAGAAATTAAAGCAATCGTAGCTAAAGGTGCTGCAGATCAATATACACGTAAAGACATGGATGCGTTAACTGAATTTGTAAATATATATGGAGCTAAAGGTTTAGCATGGGTTAAGGTTACTGATGAAGGTTTAACTGGTCCAATTGCTCGCTTCTTTGAAGATAAAGATGCAGAACAATTAAAATCATTAACAGAGGCATCAGCTGGGGATTTAGTAATGTTTGTTGCTGATAAACCAGAAGTCGTAGCACAAAGTTTAGGCGCATTACGTATTAAACTAGCTAAAGAATTAGGCTTAATTGATGAATCTAAATTAAACTTCTTATGGGTAACAGATTGGCCATTATTAGAATATGATGATGAAAGTAAACGCTATGTAGCTGCACATCATCCATTCACATCACCTAAAAAAGAAGATATTGATAAATTAGATTCAGAGCCTGAAAATGCACAAGCGAATGCCTATGATATCGTATTAAATGGTTATGAATTAGGTGGGGGCTCAATCAGAATGCATAATGGTGAATTACAAGAAAAAATGTTTGAAGTACTAGGATTTACTAAAGAACAAGCACAAGAACAATTTGGTTTCTTATTAGATGCGTTCAAATATGGTGCACCACCACATGGCGGTATCGCATTAGGATTAGATAGATTAGTTATGTTATTAACTAATCGTACAAACTTAAGAGATACAATTGCATTCCCTAAAACTGCATCAGCTACTTGTTTGTTAACTGATGCGCCAGGTGAAGTTTCTGAAAAACAATTAGAAGAATTATCGTTAAGAATTAGACATTAATTAACTCGTAACTTTAATTTCTTGCGATTATGTCTAAATGTTGTCTGAATAAAAAGGAATTAAAATATACAAAGTTGTTTAATTCCTTTCTTTCGAAGTTTATGGTATTATAATGACATAAGATAGTCATCTGTGATGTTCGTATGTTTGCTTTTTATTTGGGCCTAACACTCTTTGATCAGGGAGCCCAATAGGTTTTCTCGCAGCGCACACGCCTCTATAGGAGGACTTGCAAAACGAGAAACAGGGCACCCACCTGTATATAGCAGGCCGAATGATCAAGCTATTTATAACTACGGCATCTACGGACTCTATCGGTACGCAAGACTTAGGTCTTGCGTATTTTTATTTTTAAATTAAAATAATACTTAAAATACATATTGATTTGGATTGTTTAGTTAAAGGAGATTAAAATGAAACATCAATTTTCTAGAAATGAGTTAGCAATCGGACAAGAGGGACTTGATTTATTAAAAAATAAAACTGTAGCTGTGTTAGGTGTCGGTGGCGTTGGATCTTTTGCTGCTGAAGCATTAGCTAGAACGAATATAGGTCATATCATTTTAATAGATAAAGACGATGTTGATATTACAAATGTTAACCGTCAAATCCATGCCTTAACTTCTACTATCGGACAAAGTAAAGTGACGTTAATGGAAGAAAGAATAAAACAAATTAATCCAGACTGTAAAGTAACGCCATTACATATGTTTTATACTGAAGAGACATACGAAGAGATATTTAATAACTATGATATTGATTATTTTATCGATGCGAGTGATACCATTATTTATAAAGTACATTTAATGAAAGAATGCTTAGAACGTGGTATCGATATGATTTCCAGTATGGGGGCAGCTAATAAAATAGATCCTACTCGATTCCAAATTGCTGATATCTCAAAAACGCATACTGATCCAATGGCTAAGGTCATTCGTAATAGATTAAAACGTGTAGGTATTCGAAAAGGGGTTAAAGTTGTATTTTCAGATGAAAGTCCAATTGTAATTAGAGAAGATGTAAAAGAAACAGTAGGCGACAAAAATGCTATTAATAGAAAAGGACAAATGCCACCATCTTCCAATGCATATGTACCAAGTGTAGTTGGATTAATTTGTTCAAGTTATGTCATCAATGATATTCTAAAAGACATTCCGATTCGTCGTATTAAAGATAAAGGCCAATAATTAAGTTTTAAAAAAAAGATAGCTTGTCTATAATGTAATTGCTACATATAGGCAAGCTATCTTTTAATTTATTTAGACTTATTCAATAGATTCTCATAAATGGTTTTAAATTGTTGTTCACTTTTAGATGTCGTTTTAGGTTCATAATATATTCGATTTTTAAGTATATCAGGTAAATATTGTTGAACTACATGACCATTGTCATAATTGTGTGGATATTTATAACCAATAGCACGGCCTAATTCTTTAGCACCAGCATAGTGGCCATCTTTTAAATAGTCCGGTATTTGTCCTACTTTGCCTTGTCTTATGTCACTTAATGCTTTATCAATAGCTGAAATGCCTGAATTCGATTTAGGTGATAAGCATAATTCAATAACTGCTTGGCTTAATGGAATTCGTGCTTCAGGAAAACCTAATCTTTCAGCAGATTGAATTGCAGCTAAAGTACGTTGTCCTGCATTTGGTGAAGCTAAACCTACATCCTCATAACTAATTACGAGTAATCGTCTGACTATTGTTGGTAAATCACCAGCTTCTATCAATCTGGCTAGATAATGCAGTGCTGCATTGACATCACTGCCTCGAATAGACTTTTGAAAAGCACTCATGACATCATAATGCATATCTCCATCTTTATCACTAACGAATGCCCCTTTTTGCAAGCAATCTTTAGCATCTTGCAATGTAATGTGACGTTGCCCATCTTCTTCAGATGCACTTAAAACTGCAAGTTCTAAAGCATTTAAAGCACTTCTAACATCACCTTGACTCTGAGTTGAGAAATAAGTCATAGCATCATCATCAACTTTAGGTGAATATGCATTAAGACCTCGATCTTCGTCTTCTAAAGCACGATTAAGTGCTAATCTAATATCGTCATTATCCAAAGGAAACAATTCAAAAATTTGAGCTCTTGACCGAATAGCTGGGTTAATTGCATGATAAGGATTAGAAGTTGTTGCACCAATTAAGACAATTTTTCCATTTTCTAAATGGGGCAATAAAAAGTCTTGTTTCGCTTTATCTAATCGGTGAATTTCATCTAATAACAAAATCACTTGTCCAGACATTTTTGCTTCATCGACTACCATTTGCATATCTTTTTTTGTATTCGTTACAGCATTGAGTTGTCTAAATTTATATTGAGTACTACCTGCAATGGCTTTAGCAATACTTGTTTTACCTATACCAGGTGGCCCATAAAATATCATAGAAGAAAGTCTTTTAGTTTCTACCATTCTTCTAATAATACCTTTTGGACCAACCAAATGTTGTTGTGAAATGATTTCATCTATATTTATTGGTCTCATCCTAGACGCTAAAGGTTCAGTATTCACATTTGTCACACCTTTCTTATATTATCTTAACGTAAAAAATGATAGAATGGGAATATATAATTCGAATTAAGTGAGGTTATACAATGAAAATATCAACAAAAGGGAGATATGGCTTAACTTTAATGATTTCTCTTGCTAAAAGAGAAGGCCAGGGTTGCGTATCATTAAAAACAATAGCTGAAGAAAATAATTTAAGTGATTTATATTTAGAACAACTTGTTGGACCCTTAAGAAATGCTGGATTAATTCGAAGCGTTCGAGGCGCAAAAGGTGGGTACCAATTAAGATTACCTGCTGAAGAAATTACAGCTGGTGATATTATCAGATTATTAGAAGGACCCATTACCTTCGTAGAAAGTATCGAGTCAGAACCACCTGCTCAAAAACAATTATGGTTAAGAATGAGAGATGCAGTCAGAGACGTACTCGACAACACAACACTACAATACCTAGCAGAATACAAAGAAACAGACCAAAACCTAGACGGATACATGTTTTATATATAGGGACCCAGCAAAGAGAAATTGGGAATCCAATTTCAACAAGCAATGCAAGTTGGGCAAGGGCCCCAACATTGAAAAATTGGTTCCCCAATTTTTACGGACCATGCAAGTTGGGCGGCCCCTTCATAGAGGTTTTCGAAAAGAAAACCTACAAACAATGTAGGAAGGGCAAGGGACCCAGCAAAGAGAAATTGGGAATCCAATTTCAACAAGCAATGCAAGTTGGGCAAGGGCCCCAACATTGAAAAATTGGTTCCCCAACTTTTACGGACCATGCAAGTTGGGCGGCCCCTTTATAGAGGTTTTATACAAAAGGATTATAAATTTATGAAAAAGTATGGATTAATTTCCATATTTTTTTAATTTAATAGATTGATTAGTTTACCTACTCAAATCCTACAATCAAGCGTTTGATACGTGCGATACGTAAATTCTAAATTGCTTTTAGTACAAAGTTTCTAAATTTTATTTGATACATATGTTTAGTTCCTTGACCAAGTGGTATGAATAGAATATACATCATAACAATTGTTGAATTAATCTTATTCATAAAGTGATTGATGTAATAAAGTTAAAATTAAAGTTTTAACAAATACAAATTAGTTTTAAATCTGAAAGGAGCTTATATTTATGGGATTCATGGATAAAGCAAAAGACGCAGCAGAAAAATTCAAAAACAGTGATAATGAGCAAGTAAACAAAGCTAAAGATACAATTAACGAGTATACTGATACTGGTAAAGGCGACAAAGATAAAAAAGAAGATAAAGACGATAAATAATCGTTTTCTTATAAGTAAAGGGGTAGTGCAATAGCGCTACCTCTTTTTTTTATATATTAAAAATACTGAAACGCCAATATCACGTTTCAGTATAATTGAATTAAATAAATTATAGTGTATCGATAATATGTTTGAATTTTTGATATGACTCATGTTGCTTTTGTTGATCAAAAATATAGCTTACACCCATGATTTCATCGATATCTCCATAATAATCAATAAAATCTTTAATTTTTTGTTTAACTGTACTTTCAGAACCAATCATTGATGAGTTGATTCGTTGCTTCGCCATCTCCAATTCCCTAGGCGTTAACACTTGATCTAATTTATCTGTTGGTGGTTGTACTGGTTGCATTTTGCCTCTTGTAATACTTACCATTACTTGAGCCATTGAACTAGCTAAATATTCTGCTTCTTCATCAGTGTCTGCAACGATAACATTTAAGCCTATAATAACATAAGGTTCACTTAATACCTCTGAAGGTTCAAATAACTCTTTATATATTTGTATGGCTTCTTTCATTTGTTGTGGTGCAAAATGTCCAGCAAAAACATATGGTAAACCTCTTCTAGCAGCCACATGTGCCGAATCAGTTGAAGAACCTAATATATATAACGGAACTTGTTTATTCACAGCTGGATAGGCACGTACATAACTTTGTTGATTTGCAGGTCCAAAATATTGTTGTAATTGATCTACTTCATCTGGAAATTGATAAACACCATTATGTTGGTCTCTACGCAATGCACTTGCAGTCATCATATCTGTACCTGGTGCTCTTCCTAAACCTAAATCTACTCGATTAGGAAATAAAGTAGCCATTGTACCAAATTGTTCTGCTACTATAAGAGGGGCGTGATTTGGCAACATTATTCCACCAGAACCAACTTTAATCGTTTTTGTATGTTCTAGAGTATGTTGAACTAATAATGCAGTCGCAGAACTTACTAAATTAGGTGCATTATGGTGCTCGGCAATCCAATATCTTTCATAACCTACTTGTTCTAAATGTTGTGCTAAATCAATCATGTCATTTAAAGCGTCGCTATCATCTTGTCCTTCTCTAATAGGTACTAAATTTAATGCTGATACTTTAAGTTTATTCATAGCAAAATTTCCTCCATAGTAAAAATAGTATATGAAGTATAACAATGATTACTACAATAAAATATTAAATTGCTCATTACACATAACAAAACTACTATTCAATTTATGACAAAATGCTAGTTAAGTATATAATTCAAGATTTAGACTAATACATATTATCAACTATAGCAATAAAATGTTAAAATTATACTAACTATATTTGTCAAACAGATAGGTAGAAAAATACGTTTCTAGGTGCTATTATAGGAACATTGATAATTTTGTGAGGAGTGTCAAACATGGAAGTTTATGCAGATTATGCTGCAACAACACCAGTTAAATCTGAAGTTGTAGAGGTGATGATGGATATATACCAATCACATTATGGTAACCCATCTTCAATACATTCAATTGGAAGAGACGCACGTAAATATTTAGATGAATCTCGTAGAACTGTGGCTAAATGTTTAGGAGCTAAACCATCAGAAGTCATCTTTACTAGTGGTGCTACTGAATCTAACAATACAGCGATAAAAGGTTTAGTTAAAGCTAATGAACATATTGGAAATCATTTAATCACTACTAAAATAGAACATCATTCTGTATTGCATGTGTTTGAGCAATTAGAACGTGAAGGTTATGATGTAACATACCTAGATGTAGATGATACGGGTGCTATTGATTTAGATCAATTAGAAGAAGTTATTACAGATAAAACGATTCTTGTTTCTATCATGTTTGTGAACAATGAGGTCGGGACGGTTCAACAAATGTATGATATTGAAGATATTGTTACCTCAACGAATGCATTATTCCATGTTGATGCAGTGCAAGCCATTGGTCATTTAGATATAGATTTTGATGATTTTAAATTTGACACAATGAGCGTCACTGGTCATAAATTTGGCGGTCCTAAGGGCGTTGGTGCCTTACTGGTAAGAGAAAATACACCAATCCAATTTACTCAACTTGGTGGTGAACAAGAAACAAAACGTCGTGCAGGAACAGAAAACTTAGCCCAGATTGTTGGCTTTGCTAAGGCGATTGAATTAGCTCAACAACATAGGGATGAAAATAATATACATTTAATGAATTTAAAAGAATTATTTTTAGTGAGTTTGCAAGAACGTGCTATTCCATTTGAGCTTAATGGTTCAATGGTCGATACAACAGGTCATATCATTAATTTATATTTTCCATTTATTGATGTGGAAACAATGTTAACACTGCTCGATTTAAGTCAAATCTATGTATCTTCTGGTTCTGCTTGTACAGCGGGATCAACGACACCTTCACATGTGTTAGCAGCTATGTATGAAGATGAAGAAAGAGCTAAACATTCAGTGAGATTTAGTTTTAATGAAATGACTACAGAACAAGAAGTTAAATATATAGTTGCAGAAATTCATAAAATATATCATAAATTTAAGGAGGAATAGTCGTGACAAATCAAGATACGCGTGTAGTCGTAGGTATGTCAGGTGGTGTCGATAGTTCAGTAACAGCCCATCTATTAAAAGAGCAAGGCTATGATGTGATTGGCATTTTTATGAAAAATTGGGATGATACTGATGAAAACGGCGTTTGTACAGCTACAGAAGATTATAATGATGTTATAGCTGTTTGTAACCAAATTGGTATTCCATATTACGCAGTTAACTTCGAACAAGAATATTGGGATAAGGTATTTACTTACTTTCTAGACGAATATAAAAAAGGTCGTACACCAAATCCAGACGTCATGTGTAATAAAGAAATTAAATTTAAAGCATTTTTAGAACATGCTTTAAAATTAGGTGCTGATTACGTAGCAACAGGACATTATGCACGTATCAGAAGACATGAAGACGGTCATGTTGAAATGTTGAGAGGCATTGATAACAATAAAGACCAAACGTATTTTTTAAATCAACTTTCACAACAGCAACTTTCTAAAGTCATGTTCCCAATTGGTGATATTGACAAAAAACGTGTTCGTCAAATTGCTGAAGAACAGGATCTAGCTACAGCTAAGAAAAAAGATTCAACAGGTATTTGCTTTATTGGAGAAAGAAACTTTAAGACGTTTTTATCACAATATCTCCCAGCACAATCAGGTGATATGGTCACACTTGATGGTAAAAAAATGGGTGTGCATAGTGGCTTAATGTATTACACAATCGGCCAAAGACATGGTTTAGGTATTGGTGGAGATGGAGATCCATGGTTTGTAGTAGGTAAAAATTTAGAAGATAATGTGTTATATGTTGAACAAGGATTCCATCATGACGCATTATATAGTGACTATTTAATTGCCTCAGATGTATCATTTGTAAATGAACAAGATGTTGATTTAGAGAAAGGCTTTTATTGTACTGCTAAATTTAGATATCGCCAAAAAGATACTAAAGTTTTTGTTCAAAGAGAGAATAATGAAGCAATCAGAGTCACATTTGATGAACCAGTTAGAGCGATTACACCTGGTCAAGCAGTTGTGTTTTATAATGATGAGGTATGTCTTGGAGGCGCAACTATTGATGACGTTTATAAAAATTCTGGTCAATTAAGCTATGTAGTATAAAGTTTTGCCGTTAATTCATGGACGTGGTTTTAGGATTAACGGCAATTTTTTTAATTATATATACAAATAGTATGTACGTTACTTAGTATACTTTTAAAAATTCATACATATCATGATAAAATATATTTAAACTAATTTTGAACGGTAATTATCAGTTTTAACTAAGAAAGAACCAATAGTTATTTAACGATGATATAAGGAGTTGTCTCATTAAATATGATTGATCAAAAAACGATATATCAATTTATCAAAGAGGGTCAGTTAGAAGAAGCGTTAAAGGCTTTATTTGATAATATTGAAGAAGACCCAACAGTCACAGAAAATTATATTAATGCTGGAATAGTATTAGCAGATGCAGTCGAAATTGAAAAATCTGAACGCTTTTTCCAAAAAGCGATAACAATTGACCCTGAAAATGGCGCCATTTATTATAATTTAGGAAATGTCTATTATAATCAAGATCGATTTAAAGAAGCGATTAAATTATATCAACAAGCCATGAAGTACAATATAGAACTAGTTGATTGCAATTACATGATAGGAATGTCTTTTAACCAATTAAATGCGCATAAAGAAGCATTACCATTTTTAATGACTGCAGCAGAAAAAGATCACCAACAAGATACAGAAGTACAGTTTCAATATGGGTTGGTATTATGTCAATTAGAAATGTTTGATCAAGCTATTAAACAATTAAAAAAAGTACTATCAATCGATTCAAATCATGTTGACGCAATATATAACTTAGGACTTGCTACATATATGAAAAATGAGGACGTAGATGAAGCAATCGAATATTTCAACCAAGCGATTAAGATTGATTCTGGTCACTTATTGAGTCAACACGCATTAAAAACGTTTACAGCAATTAAAGAAGAGGAGTAATACAATGACTGACCCTACACTATTTGATTATTCAATGATTAAAGGTACTGTCGAAACTATTTTATTTCAAAATAGTGATAATTTTTATACTGTTTTAAAAGTGGATACAATTGAGACTAATGAATCATTTGATACGATGCCAACAGTAGTAGGGTTTCTTCCCAATGTTGTCGAAGGGGACGTTTATACGTTTAAGGGTCAAACAGTAGAACATCCTCGTTATGGGAAACAACTAAAAGCAGAAACATTTGAAAAAGAATTACCACAGACTAAAGATGCGATCATCAGTTATTTATCCAGTGATTTATTCAAAGGTATCGGTAAAAAAACTGCGCAAAATATAGTGAATACTTTAGGAGAAAATGCAATAAACGATATTTTGAATGATGCAAGTGTGCTTGAAAAAGTTCCAAGTTTACCTAAGAAGAAACAAAAACAAATTGCTGAACAAATCGCTTCTAATCAAGAATCAGAGAAAGTAATGATTCGATTACATGATTTAGGTTTCGGCCCTAAATTAGCAAGTTCAATTTATCAATATTATGGTGCAGAAACATTAAATGTTCTAGATAAAAACCCTTACCAACTTGTGTATGACATCAAGGGAATTGGCTTTAGTAAAGCAGACCAACTAGCACAAAAAATAGGTATTCAATTTGATGCACCTGAACGAATAAAGGCAGGTTTGTTATTTACATTAGAAGAAGAATGTATTAAACAAGGTCATACATATATGCCTCATGATCAAATCATTGAAGCAACATACAACGTCTTAACGCAAAATAGTAATCATGATGATAATCAAATAAAACAAGAACACATTCATCGAATGTTATTAGAGCTAAATGAAGAGAAAAGAATCATAGTTGATAATGAAAAAGTATCTATACCAAGTTTATATTATTCAGAATTGAAAAGTGTTCAAAATTTATACCGAATCAAAACGCATACTAGCAAGTTGAAAGAGATAGAACAATCTGATTTACAAATTCATATTGGTGAAATAGAAACGAGCAATGAAGTAAGCTATGCAGAATCACAAAAGGAAGCTTTACAGACAGCTATCAATTCTAAAGTAATGTTATTGACAGGTGGTCCTGGTACAGGTAAAACTACTGTGATCAAAGGGATTGTTGAATTGTATGCAGAAGTTCATGGAATTTCTTTAGATTATGATGATTATCAGGAAGACGATTATCCTGTAGTTTTAGCAGCACCAACCGGTCGTGCATCGAAAAGATTACAAGAGTCAACTGGATTAGAGGCTATGACGATACATCGATTGATTGGTTGGAATCAAGACACACAACCAGAAGATATACTGGATAATGAAATTAATGCACGTCTCATCATTATTGATGAGATGTCTATGGTAGATACTTGGCTATTTCACCAATTTCTGAGTGCCGTACCTTTAGATGCTCAAATTATTCTAGTGGGTGATGAAGATCAATTACCTTCTGTAGGCCCTGGTCAGGTGTTTAAAGATTTAATTGATTCTAAAACCATACCAAGAGTCAATTTAACAGAAGTTTATCGCCAACAAGATGGATCTAGTATTATTGAACTAGCTCATCGAATGAAACTGGGACAACCTATTGATATTACACAACGATTTCATGATCGAAGTTTTATCAATTGTGGTACAGATCAAATTCCAACAGTTGTCGAGAAAGTAGTTAATAGTGCTGTTAATAAAGGCTATGATATGAGCGATATCCAAGTGCTTGCCCCAATGTATAAAGGGAATGCAGGTATTAAACGATTAAACCAAATATTACAAACCATCTTAAATCCAAAAGAAAAAGATACTAGAGAAATTGAGTTTGGTGATGTCGTATTTAGAAAAGGCGATAAAGTATTACAATTAGTTAACCGTCCGAATGATAATATATTTAACGGCGATATTGGTGTGATTGTCGGTATATTTTGGGCTAAGGAAAATGCTTTAAATAAAGATGTCTTAGTCGTTGATTTTGAAGGAAATGAAATAACATTTACGCGCCAAGATTTACTCGAATTAACACATGCATATTGTACTTCTATTCATAAATCACAAGGTTCAGAGTTTCCGATTGTGATTATGCCTATAGTTAAACAATATTTTAGAATGTTGCAGCGTCCAATATTATATACAGGATTAACACGTGCGAAACAATCTTTAGTTCTATTAGGTGATCCACAGGCATTTGATATTGGTTTAAATACAAATGGACAGAAAAGATTAACACAATTATACGATATACTGAGCCAATACTTTAAAGAAAGTAAAATAGAAGACCATGAGAATGCAAATCTTCAAGACCAACATCAAGATATTCAAGTTGTAAACTTTGAGGATAAGCAAAGTAATGTAAAAGATCAAACTACATCCGATACATCAATGAGTATTGAATTATCTGAAGACACAATTTATCAAATTGATCCTATGATAAATATGGGAGAAATGTCCCCATATGACTTTGCTAAACGTTGACAATTGAAACCAATAAAATTAAAATAAACTTAAGTTCGCATAAAGATGAGTAGACAATTTTTAATATTAAGAGATGTACTGGTTGGTGAAAAGTACAATTAAAATTGTTGAACGCTACTTTGTGTCAATTTAATCATGAGACTAAAGTGATAAGAAACGGTTAGCATAATATAATCCTTTATTCTGGATTATCAAATTGCTATTTTCTATAAATGCAGTATTGATACTAACCCAACATCTTATAACTAGGGTGGTACCGCGACAACGTTCGTCCCTTTTTGAGGATGAGCGTTTTTTGTTTACATTTAAACAATAGAAACAGTTATACATTATTTGCTATTAGCTCATAAATTAAATTCAGGGAGTGTAAGTGGATGAAAAATTTAAAAGCAAGTGAAATTAGACAAAAGTATTTAGATTTCTTCGTTGAAAAAGGGCATATGGTTGAACCATCAGCACCATTAGTACCTATCGATGATGATAGTTTACTATGGATAAACTCAGGTGTTGCTACGTTAAAAAAATATTTTGATGGTAGAGAAACACCAAAAAAACCAAGAATTGTTAACTCACAAAAAGCGATTCGTACAAATGATATCGAAAATGTTGGTTTTACAGCAAGACACCATACTTTCTTTGAAATGTTAGGTAATTTCTCAATTGGTGACTATTTTAAAAACGAAGCGATAGAATTTGCATGGGAATTCTTAACTAGTGAAAAATGGATGGGTATGGAACCAGAAAAGTTATATGTAACGATTCATCCAGAAGATGTAGAAGCATATAAAATTTGGAATGAGAAAATTGGCTTAGAAGAAAGTCGTATTATAAGAATAGAAGGTAACTTCTGGGATATCGGTGAAGGACCTTCAGGACCCAATACTGAAATATTCTATGATCGTGGTGCAGACTTCGGTAAAGATGATCCAGAGGAAGAAATGTATCCTGGCGGTGAGAATGAACGTTACTTAGAAGTTTGGAATTTAGTATTCAGTGAATTTAATCATAATAAAGACCACTCATATACACCATTACCTAATAAAAATATTGATACTGGCATGGGATTAGAACGTATGACGTCTATCTCACAAAATGTACGTACTAACTATGAAACAGATTTATTTATGCCAATTATTAATGAGGTTGAACAAGTTTCTGGTAAAACATATCTGCAAAATATTGATCAAGATGTAGCGTTTAAAGTTATTGCTGATCACATTAGAACAATTTCATTTGCGATAGCGGATGGCGCATTACCTGCAAATGAAGGACGCGGATATGTATTACGTCGATTATTAAGAAGAGCTGTTCGTTTCAGTCAAACATTGGGAATTAATGAACCATTTATGTATAAATTAGTTGATATTGTTGCTGAAATTATGGAACCATATTATCCAAATGTGAAAGAGAAAAGTGAATTCATTAAACGTGTAATCAAATCTGAAGAGGAAAGATTCCATGAAACACTTGAAGAAGGTTTAGCAATTTTAAATGGCTTCATTAGTCAAGCTAAAGAAGGAAATCAAGAAATCAATGGTAAAGATGCGTTTAAACTTTATGATACTTATGGTTTCCCAATCGAACTTACTGAAGAATTAGCAACTCAAGAAGGTTTAACAGTTGATATGACAACTTTTGAAGCGGAGATGCAACAACAACGAGATAGAGCACGTCAAGCACGTCAAAATTCACAATCAATGCAAGTTCAAAGTGAAGTATTAAAGAACATTACTACTGAAAGTCATTTTGTTGGTTATAATACAACAGATTATCAAACAGAATTGATTCATTTAATTCAAAATGGTGAAGAAGTTGATAAAGCGGATACTGGAGAAACGATTTACTTTATGCTAAAAGATACACCATTTTATGCAGTAAGTGGTGGACAAGTTGCTGATAAAGGTACCGTAAGCAATGATCATTTTGAAATTGCTGTAACTGAGGTAACTAAAGCACCAAATGGTCAAAACTTGCACAAAGGTACAATACAATTTGGACAAGTTACTAAAGGAGCTGAAGTAGATGCTAGTGTCAATAAAGACGAGCGTCGTTCTATTCAAAAAAATCATAGCGCGACACATTTATTACATGCAGCATTAAAAGAAGTTTTAGGCGATCATGTTAATCAAGCAGGCTCATTAGTCGAACCTAATCGTTTGAGATTTGACTTCTCACATTTTGGTCAAATGACTCAAGATGAAATCAACCAAGTTGAAAGACGTGTTAATGAAGAGATTTGGAGAGGTATTGACGTTCGAATTCAAGAAATGAATATTGATGAAGCAAAAGCAATGGGTGCGATGGCTTTATTCGGTGAAAAATACGGCGATGTTGTAAGAGTAGTAAATATGGCTCCATTTTCTATTGAATTATGTGGTGGTATTCACGTAGAGAATACAGCGGAAATAGGATTATTCAAAATAGTAAGTGAATCTGGTACTGGTGCTGGAGTAAGACGTATAGAAGCCTTAACTGGTAAAGCAGCATTCTTATACCTAGAACATATTCAAGAACAATTTAACTTAGTTAAAGATTTAGTTAAAGTCAAAACTGATGATCAAGTTGTAGATAAGATCACACAAATTCAAGATGAAGAAAAATCATTAATTAAACAATTAGAGCAAAGAGATAAAGAAATTACATCACTTAAAATGGGCAATATTGAAGAACAAGTTGAAACAATTAATGGGTTAAAAGTATTAGCAACAGAAGTAGATGTGCCAAATGCTAAGGCAATTCGCTCAACAATGGATGACTTTAAGTCTAAATTACAAGATACTGTGATTATTCTTGCAAGTAACGTAGATGGTAAAGTATCTATCATTGCTACTGTGCCGAAAGACCAAACTGACAAAATTAAAGCTGGTGACATTATTAAAAATATGGCACCAATTGTAGGTGGTAAAGGTGGTGGCCGTCCAGATATGGCACAAGGTGGCGGAACACAACCAGAGAACATCACAGAATCATTACGCTTTATTAAAGATTACATTAAAAATATATAATTTAATCATAACTTCGTGTAGAATAAAATAGAATCAATTTATGAATTGAAGGAGTGACGATATGGAAAACTTTGATAAAACAATGAAATTCAAATATGAAGATATTCCAGAAGAAGATGTCAAATCAGTATTAGAAAATGTCCACCGAACTTTAGAAGAAAGAGGCTATAATGCCGTCAATCAAATCGTAGGATATCTACTATCAGGCGATCCGGCCTATATTCCACGTCAAAATGAAGCTAGAAATCAAATACGTCACATTGACAGAGATGTGATTATGGAAGAACTTGTTTCAAATTATTTATCTGAGTCTAAAGAATAACTATATATGTTAAAACATAAAATACTCGGATTAGACGTAGGTAGCAAAACTGTAGGTATAGCGATTAGTGATTTAATGGGTTGGACTGCTCAAGGTTTAGACACACTCCGTATCGATGAAAATAATAATGAATTAGGTATCGATCAACTCGTAGACATCATTAAGAAACATGGCGTTGGTACAGTAGTTATCGGATTACCTAAAAACATGAACAATTCTATTGGATTTCGTGGAGAAGCTTCGTTACAATACAAAGAGAAACTACAAGAAGCGTTACCATCTATAGAAATTATTATGTGGGACGAGCGATTAAGTACAATGGCTGCTGAAAAGTCATTACTTGAAGCAGATGTTTCAAGGCAAAAAAGAAAAAAAGTAATAGATAAAATGGCCGCAGTATTTATATTACAAGGCTATTTAGATTCTATTTCATAAAGGAGAAATAAAATGACTGAACATAATCACGATACAGAATTAAATATTAATAATGAAGAGGAACTTTTAACATTATATGATGAAGAAGGAAATGAAGTACTTTATCGTAAAATGTTAGAATTCTATCACCCTGAATTTAAAAAAGAATATGTTGTGTTAGCCGAAGAAGGTGCACAAACAGATGAAGATGATATGATTGAACTAGTACCAATGATTAATGAACCTGATGAATCAGGTGATGGTGGTAAATTAGTTCCAATCGAAACAGACGAAGAATGGGACATGATTGAAGAAGTAGTTAATACTGAAATTGATGAATAAGTACTAGAATAATAAAGTTAAAATACGCCTTATGTGAAGACATCAACATGTCAAAGCATAAGGCGTTTTTATCATTAATAAACTTATTCTAAAATTTTAACTTTGAGTCGTACCATTAAGATTTATACTTATAATCACGCTGAAATTATGGTAAAATATTTAGAGTTAAATATTATATGCATCGTTTTAATATACAACGGTTATATATTTGTGCGTTGTTGTAATCAGTCAAATTCATTGATTTATACTTTAAATCAATACATAGGCTGATTTATTTTTATTGCCTTATAAATTTGTAGTTATTTTACACAAAGGAAGTCGTTTTATAATGAATACAAATCATTCATATATTCTTAATCTGCATAAAATTAATGACAATCATATAGAAGCCTTAAGAGAATATGCAGTTAATCATCAAGTACCTATCGTCGATCGAAATACATTAGAAATGATTAAACAAATCATTCGTATAAATCATACAACTCGTATTCTTGAAATTGGTACAGCAATTGGATATAGCGCCATGCAATTCGCTTCAGTATCGGACGATATTCAAGTAACTACAATCGAAAGAAATTCAGAAATGATACATCAAGCTAAATCAAATATTTCAAATAATCATTATTCTCATCGAATACGTCTTATTGAGGGAGATGCTTTAGAGCAATTCGATAAAATTAAAGATCAAACATTCGATATGTTATTTATCGATGCAGCAAAAGCACAATCAAAGAAATTTTTTGAGTTATACACTCCCTTACTTAGAGAAGGTGGCATTGTCATTACTGATAATGTACTTTACCATGGCTTTGTTTCAGACATAGATATTGTAAGATCAAGAAACGTACGACAAATGGTAAAAAAAGTTCAACAATTTAATGAGTGGTTAATGCAACAAGATGGCTATACAACAAACTTTTTAAATATGGATGATGGATTAGCAATTTCAATAAAAGGAGAATGACTATGCCAGAATTACTAGTTACTCCTAAGTCACTAACACATATGGAAACACTAATAGACATAGGTGCGGATGCATTTGTTATTGGTGAACAAAAATTTGGTTTACGACTTCCAGGAGAATTTAATCGTGAAGATATGACAAAAGCTGTAACAATAGCACACAACAATAATAAAAAAGTGTACGCCGCAGTTAATGGTTTATTCCATAATTATCATTTAGCTGCATTAGAAGATTATATTCAATTTTTACATGAAATACGGGTGGATAGAATTATTTTTGGTGATCCAGCAGTTGTGATGTATGTAAAACAACAGTCCAATCCAATTCCATTACATTGGGATGCTGAGACATTAGTCACTAATTATTTCCAATGTAATTATTGGGGGAAAAAGGGAGCAACTAGAGCCGTCTTAGCAAGAGAATTAAGTCTTGAAGAAATTCTCAATATAAAAGCGCATGCCGACGTTGAAATCGAAGTCCAAGTGCACGGTATGACTTGCATGTTCCAATCAAAAAGAATGTTATTAGGTAATTATTACACATTCCAAGACAGACAAATGAAAATTCAACGTAGTGATAATCAAAATGATTTATTACTATATGATGAAGAACGTGAAAATAAATACCCGGTATTTGAAGATTACAATGGCACGCATATTATGTCTCCAAATGATATATGCCTTATAGAGGAATTAGAACCATTTTTTGAAGCAGGCATTGATGCATTTAAAATAGATGGTATTTTACAAACTGAAGAATATATAAACGTTGTCACACAACAATATCGTGAAGCAATTGATCTTTATAATGAAGACCCTGAGACATATGAAGATGAAAAATTTATGCTTGTAGACCCAATCGAAGAGATTCAACCAGAACATCGTCCATTTGATGAAGGTTTCTTATTTAAGCATACAGTATATTAGGAGGCTGAATCATGAAAACATTAGAAGACATTAAAGGTGCTTCAAAAACTAAAATGAAGATGCCAGAATTACTTGCTCCAGCTGGTAACTTAGAAAAATTAAAAATTGCAGTACATTACGGTGCAGATGCAGTATTTTTAGGCGGACAAGAATATGGCTTAAGATCAAATGCTGATAATTTTACTATGGATGAAATCGCTGAAGGCGTAGAATTTGCAAATCGATATGGCGCAAAAATATATGTTACAACGAATATTATTGCACATGATGATAATATGGAAGGCTTAGATGACTATTTAATGAACCTTGAAGCTACAGGAGCTACAGGGATAATTGTTGCTGATCCACTAATTATTGAAACATGCAAAAAAGTAGCGCCAAAGTTAGAAATACACTTATCTACTCAACAATCATTATCTAATTACAAAGCAGTTGAATTTTGGAAAGAAGAAGGTCTTGACCGAGTTGTTTTAGCACGTGAGACTGGTGCGATGGAAATGAAAGAGATGAAAGAGAAAGTTGATATTGAAATTGAAGCCTTTATTCATGGAGCGATGTGTATTGCGTATTCAGGAAGATGTACATTAAGTAATCATATGACTGCACGTGATTCTAACAGAGGTGGTTGTTGTCAAAGTTGCCGTTGGGACTATGATTTATTACAAGTAGACGATGATGGAGAATTAGATCTATTTTATGAAGATGGTGAAGTAGTTCCATTTGCAATGAGTCCTAAAGATTTAAAATTAATCGAATCTATTCCACAAATGATGGATTTAGGTGTCGATTCATTAAAAATAGAAGGACGAATGAAATCAATTCATTATATAGCAACTGTTGTCTCTGTTTATCGTAAAGTCATTGATGCTTATGCTGAAGACCCAGAACATTTCACAATTAATCCAGAATGGTTAATCGAATTAGATAAATGTGCTAATAGAGATACAGCACCTGCCTTTTTTGAAGGTACACCAGGTTATGAAGAGCAAATGTTTGGAGAACAACAATCTAAAAAATCACCATATGATTTTTGTGGCTTAGTATTAGACTACGATGAAGCAACGCAAATCGCTACTATCCAACAAAGAAATAACTTTAAACCAGGACAAGAAATTGAATTCTTTGGGCCTGAAATAGAAAGCTTTAAACAAATTGTAGATACAATTTATGATGAAGAAGGCAATCAACTTGATGCTGCACGTCATCCATTGCAAATTGTACAAATTAAAGTCGATCGTCCAATCTTTGCGAACAACATGATGAGAAAGGAAATCGGGTAATGACACAAACGACGATTATAGGGATTGCTGGAGGCTCTGGTTCTGGTAAAACAACTGTCACAAATGAAATTATGAAAAATCTAGAAGGTCATAGTATTGCATTATTAGCGCAAGACTATTATTATAAAGACCAATCACATTTAACTTTTGAAGAGCGTTTGGAGACAAACTATGATCATCCATTTGCATTTGATAACGATTTGTTAATTCAAAATCTTAAAGATTTAAGAAATGGTAAAGCTGTTGAAGTACCAACTTATGATTATGCAAGTCATACTAGAAGCGAACAAACAATTGCATTTGAACCTAAAGATGTTATCATCGTAGAAGGTATCTTCGCTTTAGAAAACAAGACGTTACGTGATATGATGGATGTTAAAATATATGTCGATACGGATGCAGATTTAAGAATATTACGTCGCCTAAAAAGAGACACTCATGAGCGTGGACGATCTATGGATTCAGTTATCAATCAATACTTAAATGTGGTGCGCCCTATGCACGAACAATTTATTGAACCAACTAAGAAACATGCTGACATCATTATTCCAGAAGGTGGCAGTAACAAGGTAGCCATTGATATCATGACTACTAAGATTCAATCTTTAGTTAGTAAACAATAGTATTAAAAGTAAAGGAAGATGACATAATGGAAAATCAAAAACAGTATCCAATGACACAAGAAGGATTTGAAAAGCTAGAACAAGAATTAGAAGAATTAAAAACGGTTAAAAGACCAGAAGTAGTAGAAAAAATTAAAGTTGCACGTTCATTTGGTGACTTATCTGAGAACTCCGAATATGATGCAGCAAAAGATGAACAAGGTTTTATTGAACAAGATATTCAACGTATTGAACATATGATTAGAAATGCTTTAATCATCGAAGATACTGGCGACAATAATACTGTTCAAATTGGTAAAACTGTGACTTTTGTTGAATTACCAGGTGATGAAGAAGAAAGTTACCAGATTGTGGGTTCTGCCGAAGCAGATGCTTTCAAAGGTAAAATTTCAAATGAATCTCCAATGGCATCAGCATTAATCGGTAAATCATTAGATGATGAAGTCCGCGTACCATTACCAAATGGTGGAGAAATGAACGTTAAAATTGTTGATATTAAATAATTAAAATAGCTATAAACATTGCAAGCATTGTTATTTTACAATGCTTGCTTTTTTATGTGGAAAAATACTTAATCTATACTTCGATTTTAGTTTGAGCAATAGAAAATGACATAATTAATAGCGACAAAAACAAAAGATTATGATTAAATAGAATATAGAAAATTTTGTATAATTAGTTTTATTGTTGAAATGAGCAATTTTTTGTTTATAGGGACAAATTGGTTATTAACAATAATTCGAATTACTTATTAAACATATATACAATGAAAATGATACAATAGAATGGTACAACAACTAAGTCCTATATAAAGGGGAGGAATTGGTAAGTTGGAAACAAGATTGATTAATGAACAATCACTAATGATTTATTTCGAAAATGAAATTAGTGAAAATACATATGAAAAAGTAAATAAGACAGTACAATATATTCAGAATCAAAAGCACAAGGATATTATTGATATTGTCCCATCTTACAGAGCTATTTTAATTACATTCGATAATATGAGTATCGATGGCACTAAATTGATTGAAAATTTAGAACTTAGTCAAATTTCGGACACAAATCTAAATAATCAGAATCAACGCAAGATTATTACCGTACCCGTTGTATATGGTGGAGAATTTGGTCCAGATTTAGATGAGGTTGCGTCTTATAATAATTTGACAAATGAAGAAGTGATAGATATACACACACAACAAGCTTATTTGATCTATATGCTAGGCTTTATGCCAGGGTTCCCATATTTAGGTGGATTAGATAAGCGCATTCATACACCACGTCGTTCTGAACCAAGAGTTAAGATTGACGCTGGTTCAGTAGGTATTGCAAATAACCAAACGGGGTTATATCCACTAGATTCACCGGGAGGTTGGCAAATTATTGGACGTACACCATTAAAAGTTTTTGATTTAAATAGAGATCCAATGACGATTTATGAGGCTGGCGATTATATTCAATTTAAGGCCATTACACAAAGTGAATACGACCAAATTGTATCAGATATTAATGATGAACATTTTGAAATAGATAAGTGGGTGACGTACGAAAATGAGTATTAAAATTTTGAAACCAGGTTTATTTACTACTGTTCAAGATATTGGTCGTAAAGGTTATATGAACGTTGGGTTTTCAGAAGCAGGTGCACTTGATCAGCATCATTATCAAATTGCATCTCATCTCATTGGCAATAATGGCCCAGCATTGGAGTTTACAATTATTGGTCCAACGATACAGTTTTTACAAGAGAATTCATTTACAATAGCAGGTGGTCGCTTCAATGCAACGCTCAATGGTGACGCAATCGAATCTCAGATTATATATGGTGTGAAACCAGGTGATATATTAGAGATTGGTAATGCGATCACAGGTGCTAGAGGGTATATTACGTTTGGACAACCACTTGATATACCACTAATTGCTGACAGTTATTCGACACACACAAGAAGTAAGATGGGTGGATACAAAGGACGATCTTTAAAGAAAGACGATGTTATTCAAACAATTGAGCACCCTTCTTATAAGAAAAATATTGGACGTGCTTCTCAAATTAATCTTGCAAATAAAGATAATGTAATACACATCATTGAAGGACCACAAATTGCATCATTTTCTGAGGAAGCAAAATCAAAATTAACTGAAAATGAATATGTAATTTCAGAGATGTCAGATCGTATGGGTTTCCGTCTTAAAGGAGAAAATATTGCACCTGAAGAAAGTGCCGATATTATTTCTGAGCCTGTAGCATTAGGTAGTATTCAAGTGCCTAATGATGGTAATCCTATCATTTTACTTAATGATAAACAGACTGTTGGTGGTTATACAAAAATTGCTACAGTTACACAATTAGGGTTAAATCTATTAGTTCAATTTCAACCAGGTGAGTCGATTCGCTTTAAATGGATATCAGTAGAAGAGGCTATAAATGAAACAAATCAATTTAATAAACAGTTTAAAGAAGAATTAATGAAAATAAATAGTCAGCCGCTATACGACATGAAAAGTATGAGAAGAACATCTAGAAAATTAGCGAATCTGATGAAAGGAGAATTTTAACAAATGAATACCAAAAAAATAGAAGAGATTATTAAATTAGTAAAAGCAAATGATGTTAAAAAATTTAAATATAAGGATTTTGAAAATGAAATAGAGTTAGATTTCACAGAAAGTCAAGTTATATCTCAAGCGCCTTCCGTTTCACAAGGCCCAAGCAGTAATTCAAATCAAAATGCTCAACAAGATACACAAAGTACAGATATTCAAACTGAAGAAAATGCTATTAAATCACCTATGGTCGGAACATTCTTTTTACAAGATAGTAAAGAATTAACTGAACCACAAATTAAAGTTGGAGACAAAATTGAAAAAGGTGACGTGATAGGTTTTATAGAGGCCATGAAAGTAATGAATGAAGTGACGAGTGATATTGCTGGAGAAGTGGCTAATATTGCTGTAGAACATGGTACAAATGTTGAATATGACCAAATATTAGTGACTTTGAAGTAAGGAGGCTTACATGATGTATCGATGTTTAATTGCAAACAGAGGGGAAATTGCTGTAAGGATTATTCGTGCCTGTAGAGAAATGGGTATCGAAACCGTAGCAATTTATGCTAAAGGAGATGAAGATAGTCTTCATGTAGGGTTAGCAGATCAAGCTATATGTATTGGTGAAGCAAACCCTCTTGATAGCTATTTAAATATTCCAAGAATAATTGGAGCCGCTGAGGTAAGTGGTGCAAATGCAATACACCCAGGTTATGGCTTTTTATCAGAATCAACTTCATTTGCTGAAGCAGTTGAAGATAATAATATTCATTTTATAGGACCCAATAAAACTACTATGGAAATGATGGGAGATAAGATAACCGCTAGACAAACAGTAGATGGCGCTGGCGTACCAGTGATACCTGGATCTACTGACGAAGTAAAATCAGTAGAAGAAATTGAAGAACTTGCTAAAGATATTGGTTATCCTGTTGTTTTAAAAGCTGCTAGTGGCGGTGGTGGTAAAGGTATACGAATTGTTAAAGAACGTGAACAATTAGCTAAGGCATTCAAAGAAGCCAAAAGTGAAGGGGAAAAATATTTCAACGATAATCGTGTATATGTCGAAGCATTTATACCAGTTGCTAAACATGTTGAAGTACAAATTATTGGTGATGGTAAAGATAACTTTGTGCATTTAGGTGAACGTGACTGCTCAGTACAAAGAAAAAATCAAAAATTAATAGAAGAATCTCCATGTGCTGCACTTACAGAAGAAAGACGAGAACGAATTTGTGAAGATGCGGTTAAAGTAGCAAAAGCATCAAAATATAGAAGTGCAGGAACAATTGAATTCTTAGTTACTGAAGATGCACATTATTTCATTGAAATGAATGCGAGAATTCAAGTAGAACATACAGTAACTGAAATGCGTGCGGATAGAGATTTATTAGTCGCACAACTTTATTTATTACAACATGATGAGTTACCGTTTAAACAAGAAGATATCAGATTTAACGGTCACGTCATTGAAGCTAGAATAAATGCTGAAAATCCGGAAAAACAATTCCAACCTACACCGGGTAAAGTTAATGCTTTGCATTTACCACAAGGTTTTAACGTCAGAGTAGACTCTCTGCTTTATCCAGGTTACAAGGTTTCTCCTTACTATGATTCATTAGTAGCCAAAGTAATTGTTAAAGGTGCGGATAGAAGTAGTGCAATCCAAAAATTAAAAGTGACGTTAGATGAAATGGTCATTGACGGCTTTACAACGACTGCTGATTTCTTATATGCAGTACTCAATTATCCTGCATATGCAGATGGTGATGCTAGGAATGTAGATATAAAATTCCTAGAAAAACATCAAATTATTAAAGGGGTGACTTTATAATGCAAATAGACTTAAATTGTGACTTAGGAGAAGCATTTGGTAACTATTCTTTTGGTGGAGATAAAGACATACTTCCACTAATCACTTCAGCCAATATCGCGTGTGGATTCCATGCTGGAGATGCCAATGTGATGAATGAAACGATTCAATTAGCAAAAAGACATAACATTGGCATTGGAGCACATCCAGGTTTACCTGATTTACAAGGCTTTGGTCGTCGTAAATTAGATATGTCACCTGAAGAAGTATATAACATTGTAGTTTATCAACTAGGGGCGCTAAATGGCTTTTGTCAGATTCATGATGTGAAAATGAATCATGTAAAACCACATGGTGCATTGTACCAAATGGGTGCTAAAGATAAGTCAATTGCAAGTGCGATTGCACAAGCAGTGTATGACTTTGATAAAACGTTGGTATTTGTTGGTTTGGCTAATACATTACTCATATCAGAGGCTAAAAAATTAGGCTTAAAAACTGCATCTGAGGTTTTTGCAGACCGTCGTTATGAAGATGACGGCCAACTTGTTAGTCGTAAAGAACCTGATGCTGTGATATCTGACTCTGACGAAGCATTAAATCAAGTCGTTAAAATGGTAACAGAAAATAAAGTTATATCTAAAAATAATAAAGAAATCACACTTCAAGCAGATACGATATGCGTTCACGGCGATGGTGCGCATGCTTTAGAATTTGTAACTAAAATTAGGGAAAAATTAACGAAAGAAGGCATTGATATTCAGTCCTTATAGGGGGTTCTAATATGGGAGAAAAATTATCATCAAACAATAATGGGAAAGCAACATTCACTAGAAATCATAAAAGATTATTGCTAGGATCAGTTTTCTTAATGGCAACGTCAGCTATTGGACCTGCCTTTTTAACTCAAACGGCAGTATTTACAGCACAATTTTATGCTAGTTTCGCGTTTGCGATTTTAATTTCTATATTAATAGATATAGGTGCACAAATTAATATCTGGCGAGTTCTTGTTGTTACTGGCTTAAGAGGACAAGAGGTATCCAATAAAATTGTTCCTGGTCTTGGAACAGTTATCTCTGTTTTAATTGCATTCGGTGGATTAGCCTTTAATATTGGTAATATCGCCGGTGCAGGTCTAGGACTAAACGCTATGTTTGGTATAGATGTAAAATGGGGTGCAGCGATTACTGCTATCTTTTCAATTTTGATTTTTGTTAGTAAAAGTGGTCAAAAAATTATGGATGTCGTATCTATGATTTTAGGTGTCGTTATGATATTAATCGTAGCATATGTCATGGTTGTATCTAATCCACCATATGGAGATGCCTTGGTACATACTTTCGCACCTGAACATCCAATCAAATTAATTTTACCTATAATTACATTAGTGGGTGGAACAGTAGGTGGTTATATTACATTTGCTGGAGCACACAGAATTTTGGACTCTGGTATCAAAGGTAAAGAATTTTTACCATTTGTTAACCATTCAGCTATTGCAGGTATTTTAACTACGGGTGTGATGCGTACATTATTATTCCTAGCAGTATTAGGTGTTGTTGTAACTGGTGTTACTCTTAGTTCTGAAAACCCACCAGCGTCAGTGTTTGAACATGCTATAGGACCTATTGGGAAAAATATATTTGGTGTTGTTATTTTTGCAGCAGCAATGTCTTCAGTAATCGGTTCAGCTTATACTAGTGCTACGTTCTTAAAAACAATGCACAAATCACTTTTCAACAAGAATAATTTAATTGTTATTACATTTATAGTTATTTCAACAATCATTTTCTTATTCATTGGTAAACCTGTAAGTTTACTTATAATCGCAGGTGTGATTAACGGTTGGATTTTACCAATTACACTATCTGTCATTTTAATTGCAAGTAGAAAGAAATCGATTGTTGGCGATTATAAACACCCTACATGGATGTTAGTATTCGGTATTGTAGCTGTTATCGTTACAATTTTAACTGGTATCTTTTCATTACAAGATTTAGCAAGTTTATGGAAAGGTTAAATAATAGTTTTTGTTTAATAACTAAATAATTAATGGGCGTTAATACAATGAGGTCCTGATAAAAGTAAATAGGATTATAGATGATTAAAAAGTCAAATGTTAAAACTTTGACTTGGTATAGTTAACCTATTAAACAATCCTATTTTCGGAGAACTGTTTTGTCTCAGTTCGAGCGATGAATTACTTTGTCATGTCTCCTCATAGTATTAGCGCTTTATTTTTGTAATATATAGGTAGCGTTTTTAATGCGAGTAGTATCGTTGAAATTATGAAAATGTGATAGAATAACAAATGCTAGTATAATATAAGTAAGGTGGGACAATAATGATTGGTATTATTGGTGCAATGGAAGAAGAAGTTGCCATTTTAAAAGATAAATTAGTGAATTTAAGTGAAATTACAGTTGCACATGTTAAATTTTATACAGGTGAACTTAATCATAAAGAAGTTGTCATTACTCAAAGTGGTATAGGTAAAGTCAATGCTGCAATTTCAACAACACTACTCATCGAAAAATTTAATCCTAAATACATTATCAACACTGGTTCTGCCGGTGCATTAGATGAAAGTCTAGAAATTGGTGATGTATTGATCAGCAATGATGTGACGTATCATGATGCTGACGCTACTGCATTTGGATATGCATTAGGACAAATTCCGCAAATGCCTGAAAAATATGAAGCTAATGAACAATTATTAAGTGAAACTGTTGAAGTGGTTCAACAACAACATTTAAATGCTAAAACAGGTTTGATAGTGAGTGGCGACAGTTTTATAGGTAGTGCAGAACAACGTAAATTAATAAAATCACGATTTACAGACGCTATGGCAGTTGAAATGGAAGCAACAGCAATTGCACAAGTATGTTATCAATTTAAAGTTCCTTTTATAATCACAAGAGCAGTATCTGATTTAGCAAATGGTGAAGCGGATATGACGTTTGAGGAATTTTTAGGTAAGGCTGCAGTTTCTTCAAGTGAAATGGTAGAATTATTAGTAAAAAAATTATAATAAATGAGTAAAGGTGACAGATTAATGGGTATTATTAAAAATTATTTTATGCCTAATGCATATGTTAAATCAGTATTCGAAATAAATATAGATAAATTAGCAGACACAGGTGTAAAAGGTATTATTACAGATTTAGATAACACGTTAGTAGGTTGGGATGTTGTGGCACCTACTGAACAAATAAAGCAATGGTTCAAAGAAGCAAGAGAAAAAGGGATTCAAATTACAATCGTTTCAAATAATAATGAACAACGTGTAGGCGAATTTTCAAAAGATTTAAATGTGGATTTTATTTGTAAAGCCAGAAAACCGATGGGAAAAGCATTTAAAAAAGCAATTAGTCAAATGAATATAAAACCTAATGAAACAGTTGTCATTGGCGATCAAATGTTAACCGACGTTTTTGGTGGTAATCGTAATGGTTTATATACAATTATGGTAGTACCTGTTAAAAGAACAGATGGATTTATCACTAAATTTAATCGACTCATTGAAAGAAGATTATTAAATCACTTTAGAAAAAAAGGTTATATCAAGTGGGAGGAAAATTGATTGAGTGAAGAATTAAAATGTATAGGTTGTGGAGCACCTTTGCAATCAGAGGATAAGAATGCTCCTGGTTATGTTCCAGAACACAATTTATTTAGAGAAGATGTTATTTGTAAAAGATGTTTTCGTCTAAAAAACTATAATGAAGTTCAAGATGTGGGCATGGACAGCGATGATTTCCTTAATTTACTAACAGGTTTATCTGATAAAAAGGGTATTGTAGTAAATGTTGTAGACGTTTTTGATTTTGAAGGTTCATTTATCAATGCGATTAAGCGAATTGTAGGTAATAAAAAAATTATCTTAGTCGCTAATAAAATGGATTTACTTCCAAAACAAATTAATCATCGTCGCGTAAAAGAATGGTTGAAACGTGCCGCTAAAAAATATGGACTTGAAGCCGAAGATGTTGTACTTATTTCTGCCGAAAAAGGGCAAGGCATCGAAGACTTATTATATTCAATCAATAAGTATCGTGACCAAGAGGATGTTTATATTGTCGGTACGACTAATGTAGGCAAATCAACATTAATTAATAAACTTATCGAATTAAGTGTAGGTGAAAAAGATGTTGTTACAACATCAAGATTCCCAGGTACAACTTTGGATATGATTGATATACCATTAGATGAAAAGTCCTTTATGTTTGATACGCCAGGAATAATACAATCTCACCAAATGACTCATTTTGTAACTGAAAAAGAATTAAAATTAATTATGCCTAAAAAAGAAATAAAACAACGTGTATATCAATTAAATGAAGGCCAAACACTGTTTTTTGGTGGTTTAGCGCGAATTGATTATGTTTCAGGCGGTAAAAGACCTTTAATATGCTTCTTCTCTAATGAGCTAAACATACACCGAACAAAAACTGAAAAAGCAAATGAATTATGGAAGAATCATATTGGCGATTTATTAACACCCCCTCATGATCCTAGCCAATTTAATATGAGTGAAATGAAAGCAGTTCGTTTAGAAACTGGTAAAGAGAAAAGAGATGTAATGATTTCTGGTTTAGGCTTTATAACGATTGATGCTGGTGCAAAAGTGATTGTTAGAGTCCCTAAAAATGTAGATGTCATCTTAAGAAATTCAATTTTATAGGAGGGATAAACGTGAAATTTGCAGTAATTGGAGATCCAATTTCACATTCCTTATCACCACTAATGCATAACAAAAATTTTGAGTCGTTAGATTTAAAATTTACTTATGAAGCTGTTAATGTTCCAATTGAAAATTTTAAACATATCAGAGAGATTATTGAAGAAAAACATTTAGATGGTTTCAATATCACTATTCCACATAAAGAAAGAATTATACCTTATTTAGATGAAATTGATGCGCAGTCATCTTCTGTTGGTGCAGTTAATACTGTATTAATTCGTGACGGAAAATGGATAGGTTATAATACAGACGGGATAGGTTATGTTACAGGCTTAAAACAAGTATATAATGATTTAGAAAATGCTTATATTTTAATATTAGGTGCTGGCGGTGCTAGTAAGGGAATAGCGAATGAACTCATTAAGTTTGTTAATACCAAATTAACCGTTGCTAACCGTACGATGAAACGCTTTGAGACATGGGATTTAGAGGTCAATCAAATTTCACTCGAACAAGCGGAATCACATTTAGATGAATTTGATATTATCATCAATACTACACCTGCAGGTATGGATGATAATCAAGATATACCTATTGATTTAAAATACTTAAACCCAGAGACATTAGTAAGTGATATTGTATATATACCATATAAAACGCCTATTTTAATAGCAGCAGAGAACAAAGGTAACCCAATATATAATGGTTTAGATATGTTTGTATATCAAGGAGCTGAAAGTTTTAAAATTTGGACTGGATTACAAGCAGATATAAAGACAATGAAAAAATCAGTTTTAAACAAACTAAAAGGAGTTAAATAATGTTAACAGGAAAACAAAAAAGATATTTACGTAGTTTAGCACACAATACTGATCCCACTTTCCAAATTGGTAAAGGTGGTATTAATGAAAATATGGTAAATCAAATTGATGAAACACTAGAAAAACGTGAGCTAATTAAAATCCATGTTTTACAAAATAATTTTGATGATAAAAATGAACTTGCAACTACATTAAGTGAAGCTACTAATTGTGAAATTGTTCAAGTAATCGGGTCTATGATTGTCTTGTATAGAGAATCCCAAGAAAATAAAGAAATCACTTTACCATAATGCCCAAAAAAGTAATTCTGTATGGTGGACAATTCAACCCGATTCATACTGCACATATGATGGTAGCAAGTGAAGTATTTCATAAAATTCAACCGGATGAATTTTATTTTTTACCTAGTTATATGGCACCTTTAAAAGATCACAAAGATTTCTTGGACGCACCCCAACGAATTAAAATGATTGAATTAGCCATTGATACACTAGGATTTGGTAAAATTAGCTATGAAGAGATAGAAAGAAAAGGACAAAGTTATACGTATGACACGCTTTTATCTCTAATACATTCACAACCCAATTCAGATTTTTATTTCATAATAGGAACCGACCAATATAATCAATTGGATCGGTGGTATAACATCGACGAATTAAAACAATTGATTACCTTTATTGTTGTTAATAGAGAAAAAGAAGTACAACAGGTTGAGGATAATATGATATCTATTACAATTCCACGTATGGATATTAGTTCCTCTATGATACGAGAACGTATTAAAGCTAAACAATCTATTCAAATATTAGTTCCTCAAAGTGTTGAACATTATATTCGAGAGGAAGGATTATATGAAAATTGAAAATGCTAAAGAATTAGTAAAAGCAAAATTACCTGAAAAACGATATAAACATTCATTAAGAGTAGCAGAGACAGCAGTAAAATTAGCAGAGATTTATGATGGAGATAAAGATAAGGCTGAGTTAGCTGGTGTCTTACATGACTACTGTAAATACGATGATTTAAGTACAATGTATCAAGTGGTTAGACAATATGAATTAGAATCTGATTTATTAAGCTATGGTGGCGAAATACTACACGGACCTGTTTGTTCTGCAATAATGGAAAATGATTTTGATGTTAAAGATGAAGAAGTTCTTTTAGCAATCAAATATCATACAACTGGTCGTCAACAAATGACTAAAACTGAGAAATTAGTGTTTATAGCCGACTATATAGAACCTGGTAGAAAGACCCCAGGAGTTGAAGAAATAAGAGATATGGCATACAATCAAGGTAGCTTAGATAAAACAATTTATGAAATTTCTAAGCGTACAGTGTTGTTTTTAATTCAAAAAGATATTACGGTTTATGGCGCTACGATTGCTTGTTTAAATTATTATAATTATAGTGATGAAAGAATAAAGGATGATTAAATGAACTCAGACAAATTGTTAAATATTGCTGTAGATGCAGCAGAAAACAAAAAAGCAGAAGATATTATTTCTCTTAATATGCAAGGAATTAGTGATATGACAGATTACTTTGTAGTTTGTCACGGAAATAATGAACGTCAAGTACAATCCATTGCTAGGGCTGTAAAAGAAGCAGTTCATGAACAAGATATTGATGTGAAACGTATGGAAGGCTATCAAGATGCAAGATGGATACTTATTGACTTAGCCAATGTGGTTGTTCATATTTTCCATAAAGACGAAAGACCTTATTATAATATCGAGAAATTATATCAAGATGCACCAATTGAATCATATGGACAGGTTGTTCACTAATTATGTCTCAATATGAAGAAATGAGCTTGGTATATGATCAGCTTACTCGAGATCAACCTTACCATTTATGGTTCGATATAGTTCAATATTATGCACACAATCATCCCGATATACTTGATATTGGATGTGGGACGGGTACACTTACATGCATGCTAAATGAATTAGGTAACATTCACGGTATGGATATTAGTTCTGATATGTTGGCAATTGCTTCTCAAAAGTCTAATCAAATAAATTGGTTAGAAGGCGATATGACACGCTTTGAGTTAGATCATCAATTTGATATCATAACTATATTTTGCGACTCATTAAACTATTTGCCTACTTTTGAAGATGTAGAAAACACATTTATACATGTCTATTCCCATTTAAAAGAGGGAGGATTATTAATCTTTGATGTTCATACTGTAGAAAAAATGAACACGCTATTTAATAATCAAAGTTATATCGATGAAACTGATGATTTGTATTTAGGTTGGGATGCAATTAGAGGTGAAGAACCTTTAAGCGTATATCATCAAATGTCCTTCTTTATTGAACATGAGAACGGTTTATATCAACGATTTGATGAAGAACACTACCAAAGAACATTTGAAAAATCGGTTTATTTAAAATTATTGGACCAATGTGGTTTCAAAATTATTAAAACATTTACCGATTTTGATATGAATTCTGATAATGAACAAGCAGATCGCTTATTTTTTATAGCCCAAAAATAAATTTAAATAAAGTAAAATCACTCTGGCATGCGTTAGTTAGTATGAAAGGGTGATTTTTTGTTATCTAAATTAAATCAATTTAAAACTTACATAGGCAACAACAAAATGTATATTATTATTGGTGCACTGATAATATTTTTGTTGTTACTTTATATTATGAATTCAAATCAATCGGACGATAAATCAGCTTATATAGAATCTACAACTCACAGTTATGTCGATAAAGACAAGCAAAATTTAAAAAAATCAAATATGGCAAAATCGACTAATAAAGAGGAAGGAAAGAAAGATAATCAAGTTATATATGTAGATATTAAAGGTGCAGTGAGGCATCCTAATGTATATAAAATGAATAGTTCGGATAGAATGATTGATATTTTGAATAAAGCTCAATTATTAAAAAATGCCGATACTAAGCAACTCAATTTTTCAGAAAAACTTATAGATCAAAAGTTAATATACGTACCTGAAAAAGGGGAAACAATTACTAAACAAGTGCAAAGTCAAACTCAACAGACAAGTGGAGATGGAGCTAAGACACCTATTAATTTAAATTCAGCCACAGAAGAACAATTAATGAAAGTACCAGGTATTGGCCCATCTAAAGCAAAAGAAATCATTGAATTTAAAAATCAAAAAGGATCATTTAATAGTATAGATGACTTGAAAAACATCAAAGGTTTTGGTCCAAAAACATTCGAAAAACTCAAAGAATATTTTACTGTTTAATCATAATTGCATTTGCAATATCGTTTTAAAATGATTAAGCTATAATTATTATTTTAATTATGTACGATGGAGGCACAGAACATCATGGAGAGAATCAAATGGGAAGAATACTTTATGGCACAAAGCCACTTGTTAGCATTAAGATCAACTTGTCAAAGATTATCAGTAGGTGCCACGATTGTGAAAGATAATCGTATTATCGCTGGTGGTTACAATGGTTCAGTTGCTGGTGAAGTTCATTGTATAGATGAAGGGTGTTTAATTGAGGATGGACATTGTATTCGCACTATTCATGCTGAAATGAATGCATTGTTACAATGTGCAAAACAAGGTGTTTCTACAGAAGGTGCAACAATTTATGTTACACATTTCCCTTGTTTGAATTGCACTAAATCTATTATTCAAGCTGGTATTAAAACTATATACTATGCAGAAGATTATCATAATCATGAATATGCTATGCAGTTATTAGATCAGTCTGGTATAGAGTACAAAAAAATACCTTTCTCACCTGAATATGTAGCTCAATATTTAACACAAGGCTAAGTCATTGTTTTATATTGCATTATCTTTTTTAGTAGGGATTCTATGGTTATCTAACCGTGTATTCTCTACTTTTATATTATGTTGTCTTTTATTTATACTAATGCGTAAGAAATTATTGAAAAGATATGTTTTAGCCGTATTTATCTTCATTTTAATAAGTTTGGTCACATTAAACACTTCTAATGATAAAAAGTATCAAGAAGAACAATATCTATATAAAAATAGAATCATAATCGATAATGTGTCTATTATTAAGTGGAATAAAAAATTGGTGTCATATAGGGGGATTCTTAGCTGGAAGGGAAACAAATATAAGTATATATATAAAACCAAAGATATAAATAAACCCATAAATATCGAAAATCAAACCTGTTTGATAAAAGGTGAATTCTCTTTAAACAATACTTCTCAACCATTTATATTTATTAGCCAAGTCGATTTAAGCAGTTGTCAATCCAACAAGACTCTTTCTTTTATAACTAATTATCAAAGTTATATTCATAATCAAATGCAAAAGTCTCATAATATTTATTATGATCGAATATTAGCCTTAATATCCGGAGATACTAGTGTATTAAATCCAATGTTTATAGAAGATGTAAAAGAAATAGGTATTTATCATTTACTTGCAGTAAGTGGTTCACATGTAGCTGCAATAATATATTTGATATATCAGATATTTGTTAGATTCAATACGCCCATTATTATCATTAAATCAGTACTTCTTATACTTTTACCTCTTTATGCTTTATATACCGATTTTGCCCCTAGTGCGGTTAGAGCTATTTTAGCTGCTATCATTTTACTTTTACTTCCTAAATCTTTAAAAATAAATCCACTTGAATTGTTGTCTATCGTTTTTATTTTAATGTTTTTTATTAATCCACAAATAGTCTATGATATTGGTTTTCAATTTTCATTCCTCATTTCACTATTTCTAGTGATATCCTCACCTTTATTAAAACAATTATCCGGATTAAAACTAATAATTGAAGTTACATTTATTGCACAACTTGGTGCCTTACTCATTAGCATCTATCATTTTAATCAAATACAATGGATTGGTTTAATTTCTAATTTAGTTTTTGTACCTTTTTATAGTTTCTTTATATTTCCATTAGCTATTCTGTTTTATATTCTTTCTCATTTTACTATTCATTTAAGTATTTTAAATGCTATTATTAGCGTTATTTTTAAATTACATGATTGTTTAGTATCTATATTTTTAAAGTTAAAGTATCTAAGAATTTTTGTACCAGACCTTAGTACAATTAGCTTAATTTTTATTATGATATTCACATTTCTATCTTTGTTTTTATTTGTTAAAAAGCATTTTATTAAAGCTACGCTTATTATATGTATGGGTATTTTTCTTATCATATATTACTCTAGTAGTACTGAAGGGCAATTAACTATGTTAGATGTCGGACAAGGAGACAGTATATTATTTCAAACTGATAGTAAACAAAATATTATGATTGATACTGGAGGGAAACGATCGGAAAATCATAAGCAACCTAACTTTAATATTTCGAAGTACAAAACAATTCCGAGTTTAAAATCAAAAGGTATTTCTAAAATAGATTATCTTATTATTTCTCATCCTCATCTCGACCATATGGGGGAATTACCCTATTTAGCATCTCATATTAATATTAAGAACATCATTTTATTTAAAGATAGTTTTTCTAGATCAGAATTATATAATATAGAGAAAATCAGTAATACCAATCATATAAATGTATTAGACGCTAATCGATTACATACACTAAATTTAAAAGATACAACACTTCGATTTTTGGATACATATATAAAAGATAGTGATGATAAAAATGAGCAGTCCATTGTTATCCTTTTATCATATAAACATAAAAATATATTGTTAACAGGTGATATGACTATTCAAAACGAAACGTTACTTCTACAACGTTATCAATTACCTAAAATTGATATTTTAAAAGTAGCACACCATGGTAGTAAAACGAGTAGTTCTTCGAATTTAATTGAGTTGATCAAGTCAGAAATCAGTCTCATATCGAGCGGTAGAGGTAATAAATATCAATTACCTAATCAAGAAGTGATTCAAAGACTATACGAAAATGGTAGTAAAGTATATGATACTCAAATAAATGGAGAGATAACCGTTAAGCTAAATTCAGATTTAAATATTACTACGAATCAAACTAATTAAATGACTAGTGATTGATGCTTGTATCATGATATAATTTTATAATGTGAACTAATTTGAAAGGGTGTAATATATGTCTGATAATATCATTACGGTATATGGAGAAGTGCCAGACCTAGTAGAGAAAAAAAGTTCTGAAATGATCAATAAATACTTACAGACAGAGAAAGACGACTTTAATTTTATAAAGTTTAATTTATACGAAACAGAAATTACACCAATCATTGAAGAAACTTTGACTATGCCGTTTTTTTCAGACAAAAAGGCTATTTTAGTTAAGAATGCATACGTATTTACTGGAGAAAAAGTAACTAAGGAATTAAATCAAAATACTGACCAATTAATAGAATTCCTAGAGAAATATGATGGTGATAACCTTATAATATTTGAAGTTTACCAAAATAAATTAGATGAGCGAAAGAAACTAACTAAAGCACTTAAAAAAAATGGTCAACTTAAAAAAGTAGAGCAAATGTCTGAAGAAGAAATAAAAAAATGGATACAGTCTAAACTGAATGAGAATTATAAAGATATTAAACAAGATGCACTTAATTTGTTTATAGAATTAACAGGAGTTAATTTTAATATTGTTTCTCAAGAACTAGATAAACTCATGCTATTTTTAGGTGATAGACCTACAATCAATAAAGATGATGTTCATCAAATTATTAATCGAAGTTTGGAACAAAATGTGTTTTTATTAACTGAATATATTCAAAAGCGTCAAAAAAACAAAGCGATTCAATTAGTTAAAGATTTAATAAATATGAAGGAAGAACCAATTAAATTACTTGCTCTTATTACAAGTAATTATAGGTTGTATTATCAATGCAAGATTTTAAATCAAAAAGGCTATAGCGGGCAACAAATTGCTAAAACAGTCAATGTTCATCCTTATAGGGTTAAATTGGCATTAGGTCAGGTCCGTCATTATCAATTGGAAGACTTATTGAATATCATTAATTCTTGTGCTGAAACCGATTATAAATTGAAATCTTCATATATGGATAAACACCTTATATTAGAATTGTTTATTTTATCATTATAACTATGAGTTTAAATACCTATACACAAATAAAAGCTAGTTCAACCAAATAGGTGAACTAGCTTTTATTGATTATTATTTGTTAGCGCTCATCAATTGTGATTTTACGCGGTCAGCTTTGTTTGAGTGGATTAAGTTGCTTTGAGCAGCTTTATCTAATTGCTTAATTGCAAAGCTTACTAATTCATTTTTGTTATCGGCATTTGTCTCAATAGCTGATTTCGCACGTTTAACTGCTGTACGCATAGTATTTTTCTTAGAAATATTACGCTCTTCAGCTGTTTGAGTTGTTTTAACACGTTTAACTGCAGATTTAATGTTTGGCATTACTGTCACCTCCTAAAAGTGAACTAACTTATCAAATTTAATTATATTTGATTACAACAAGAAATATTTTATCAAATGTACTAGCTTTGTGCAATCATTTATTTAATGAGTATCTTAATGAATGAATATCACATTATAGTATTGGAATTAAGTTCGTAACACTTTATAATAAAGTATGCATTAATAATACTTAAACCAATATAAGTATTAGTTTATCAAAGTAATTGATTTATTTAAACGTTTAATTAGAAGTTTGCAATTGCAATTTAAAAACGTTATCATATCAAAGATATACAAATACGGGTTACTAATATGAAAGTGAGAAGGATACAATGGATAAGCAAGAACGTTTTAATAGAAGAGAGAAAATTAGAAATTTCTCCATTATTGCTCATATAGACCACGGTAAATCTACTCTAGCAGATAGAATCCTTGAAAATACAAAATCAGTTGAAACAAGAGATATGCAAGATCAATTGTTAGATTCAATGGATTTAGAAAGAGAACGTGGTATTACAATTAAATTAAATGCTGTACGTTTAAAATACGAAGCTAAAGATGGAGAAACATACACATTCCACTTAATTGATACACCAGGGCACGTCGATTTTACATATGAAGTATCTCGTTCATTAGCAGCATGTGAAGGAGCTATTTTAGTTGTAGATGCCGCTCAAGGTATAGAAGCACAAACTTTAGCTAACGTTTATTTAGCTTTAGATAATAATTTAGAACTATTACCTGTAGTTAATAAAATTGACCTACCAGCAGCTGAACCTGATAGAGTTAAACAAGAGTTAGAAGATGTGATTGGTTTAGATCAAGACGATGTCGTTCTAGCTAGTGCCAAATCTAATATCGGTATAGAAGAAATTCTAGAAAAGATTGTTGAGGTTGTACCAGCACCCGATGGTGATCCAGATGCACCATTGAAAGCTTTAATTTTTGACTCTGAATATGATCCTTATAGAGGTGTAATTTCATCTATTCGTGTTATAGATGGGGTAGTCAAAGCAGGGGACAAGATTAAAATGATGGCTACCGGTAAAGAATTCGAAGTTACTGAGGTTGGAATTAATACACCTAAGCAATTACCAGTCGACGAATTAACTGTTGGTGATGTTGGCTATATTATTGCTAGTATTAAAAATGTTGATGATTCGCGTGTTGGTGATACGATTACACTTGCAAACCGACCTGCTGAACAACCATTACAAGGGTATAAGAAAATGAATCCAATGGTTTATTGTGGACTCTTCCCAATTGATAATAAAAATTATAATGATTTGCGTGAAGCACTTGAAAAACTACAATTAAACGATGCTTCATTAGAATTCGAACCTGAGTCATCTCAAGCACTTGGATTTGGCTATAGAACTGGATTTTTAGGTATGTTACACATGGAAATCATTCAAGAAAGAATCGAACGAGAATTTGGAATTGAATTGATTGCGACAGCACCATCTGTAATTTACCAATGTATCTTAAAAGATGGTTCAGAAGTTACAGTTGATAACCCTGCGCAAATGCCTGAACGTGATAGAATTGAAAAGATATACGAACCATACGTTCGTGCAACTATGATGGTGCCGAATGATTATGTTGGTGCAGTTATGGAACTATGTCAACGTAAGCGTGGACAATTCGTTAATATGGATTATTTAGATGACATTCGAGTTAACATTGTTTATGAAATTCCATTATCTGAAGTAGTATTTGATTTCTTTGATCAACTTAAATCCAATACAAAAGGATATGCTTCGTTTGACTATGAATTCATTGAAAATAAAGAAAGTGACCTAGTTAAAATGGACATATTGCTTAATGGTGAAAAAGTTGATGCATTAAGCTTTATCGTGCATAAAGAATTTGCTTACGATAGAGGAAAAGCATTAGTTGAAAAACTAAAAACATTAATTCCAAGACAGCAATTTGAAGTTCCAGTACAAGCAGCGATTGGTCAAAAAATTGTTGCACGAACAAACATTAAATCCATGGGTAAAAATGTACTTTCTAAATGTTACGGCGGAGACATTAGCCGTAAACGTAAATTATTAGAAAAACAAAAAGCCGGTAAAGCTAAAATGAAAGCTGTTGGTAACGTGGAAATTCCGCAAGATGCATTCCTTGCAGTACTAAAAATGGACGAAGAATAATCTTGAAATTGTAAACACTTATTTAAATTTGTGTTAGATATAAAAAGCTAAGTATTTGAACTGAGGTGGGAAAAGAATGATGTTTCTGAAACTAATTCTATCCCGCCTCTAATTTTTTATAATTTTAAACCATAATTTTGGAGGAGTTAAAGTGACAATACAAAGCGCATATATTCATATACCTTTTTGCGTTCGCATATGTACTTACTGTGACTTCAACAAGTATTTTATCGATAAGCAACCAGTTGATGAATATTTAGATGCATTAATTTTAGAGATGGAACGACGTACCCAAAATGCTAATACGAAATTAAAAACAATGTATGTAGGTGGAGGTACTCCAACAGCTCTCAATATAGACCAATTAAATAAATTCTTATCAGCAATTAATAGAATTTTCACTATTGAAGGTGAATTTAGTTTTGAAGCGAACCCTGATGAATTAACATTCGAAAAAGTAAAATTACTTAAAGCATTTGGTGTGAATCGAGTATCTATGGGAGTACAAACATTTAAACCTGAATTGTTAGAAATTCTTGGAAGAACACACAAAACAGAAGATATCTATGATGCTGTAAGAAATGCTAGAGATGCCGGGATCGAATCTATTAGTTTGGACTTAATGTATCATTTACCTCAACAAACCTTAGAGGATTTTGAAAAAAGTTTGAATTTAGCTATGAAAATGGATATTGATCATATCTCAAGTTATGGATTAATTCTAGAGCCCAAAACTCAATTTTATAACATGTATAGAAAAGGTCATTTAAAATTGCCTAATGAAGATTTAGGCGCAGAAATGTATCAGACTTTAATGCATAAAATTGAAGACTCAAAATTCCATCAATACGAAATTTCAAATTTTGCTATAGAAGGTCATGAGTCAGAGCATAATAAGGTATATTGGTTAAATGAAGAATACTATGGTTTCGGAGCAGGAGCGAGTGGTTATACAAATGGCGTACGTTATACAAATGTAAATCCTGTCAATCACTATATAAAAGCTATTGCTAATCAAGAAGAACCCATATTAACAGAGACACGTCCAACTACAAACGAACAAATGGAAGAAGAAATGTTTCTAGGATTAAGGTTAAATTGCGGTGTTAACAAAAATAAATTCAATGAAAAATTTAATACAACGATCGACCGAATATTTGGTCAAACTATTATTGAGTTAAAAAATAGAAAGTTAATTGAAGAAACTCAAGATTATATTTATCTAACCGAAAGAGGAAAAGTCATTGGTAATGAGGTTTTTGAAGCATTTTTATTAAATAGTTAAAATAAATTTAAAATTCTAGAGCTTTAACATTGACTTACTTTGACCAATTTGATAAATTATAATTAGCACTTGAGAGAAAAGAGTGCTAATGAGGTGAAAACATGATAACAGATAGACAATTAAGCATTTTAAATGCAATTGTTGAAGATTATGTTGATTATGGACAACCCATTGGTTCTAAAACACTGATCGATCGTCACAATTTAAATGTAAGTCCTGCGACGATACGTAACGAAATGAAACAACTTGAGGATATGAATTTCATTGAGAAAGTCCATACTTCCTCGGGACGTTCACCATCTGAATTAGGTTTTAGATATTATGTTAATCAATTATTAGAACAAACATCTCATCAAAATTCAAACAAAATTCAACGTTTAAATCAATTAATGGTTGAGAATCATTATGATACATCATCTGCTTTGTCTTACTTCGCAAATGAATTATCAATGATGTCTCAATATGCAACGTTGGTTGTTCGTCCTAATCATAATCAAGATATTATAAATAATATTCATTTGATTCGTGCTAATACACATTTAGTGATTATGGTTATCGTATTTTCATCAGGTCATGTTGAAAATGTGCATCTAACATCCGAACTACCTTTAACCAATGATGAATTAAATAAAATATCAAACTTCTTGTCACAACAATATGATGAGTTAGTTAAAGGTCAGATTGAAGAGATAGATAGATTTGCACAAGATCAAAATGAAGCTCATTTTATTAAACAACTAATTAAAATGATGAATTTACACATTTCCAATCAAAGTAATAGCATTTACATGGGTGGAAAGGTTAAACTGATTGATGCATTGAATGAATCAAATGTATCTTCAATTCAACCCATCCTGCAATATATCGAATCAAATCGAATTGTAGAGCTATTAGATGATATATCTACATCTCATATCAATGTAAAAATTGGTAAAGAGATAGATGAAAATTTAAGCGATATATCCATCGTAACAACTCAGTATCACTTTGATGAGAAACTCAAAGGTCAAATTGCGGTTATTGGACCAACTGCGATGCATTATCAAAATGTGATTCAATTACTCAACCAAATTTGGTAATGTAATTAGAATTGTATTGGAGGGCACAAAATGACAGAAAAAGACGAATCAGTGAAACAAAATGCTGAATCACAAACAGAAGAAACAACAGAAAACAACTCTGAAGAAGCATCTAATTCAGTAGAAAACACTGAATCTAATAATTCGCAAGATGTTGAAACAAATGAAGAAGCGACAAAAAAGGATGCTTCAAATGAAGATGATGAAAATGTAGATCCAAAAGATCAAGAAATTGAACGTTTGCAACAATTAGCAAATGATAATGAAGAAAAATATTTAAGATTATATGCAGAATTCGAAAATTATAAACGCCGAATTCAAAAAGAAAATCAAATTAATGCTACTTATAAAGCTCAAGGTGTTTTAACTGACATTTTACCGTCTATAGATAATATTGAGCGTGCACTACAAATTGAAGGTGATGATGAATCGTTCAAATCACTTCAAAAAGGAGTGCAGATGGTTCATGAAAGTTTACTAAGAGCTTTAAAAGACAATGGTCTTGAAGAAATTTTAGCTGAAGGTAAGGAATTCGATCCTAATTTACATCAAGCTGTCGTTCAAGATGACAATCCTGATTTTAAATCAGGAGAAGTTACTCAAGAATTACAAAAAGGATACAAACTTAAGGATCGTGTTTTAAGACCATCAATGGTAAAAGTAAATCAATAATTTGATTGAAAATACATTGAAATAAATAAAATGATTAAATTGGAGGAATTATATTATGGGTAAAGTAATTGGAATTGATTTAGGTACAACTAACTCTTGTGTTTCTATCTTAGAAGGAGATGAACCAAAAGTAATTCAAAACCCAGAAGGTGCACGTACTACACCATCAGTGGTTGCATTTAAAAATGGTGAAACTCAAGTGGGTGAAGTAGCAAAACGACAAGCTATCACAAACCCTAACACTGTACAATCTATTAAACGTCATATGGGTACAGATTATAAAGTAGATATTGAAGGTAAATCATATACACCTCAAGAAATTTCAGCAATGATTTTACAAAACTTAAAAAATACTGCTGAAAGTTATTTAGGCGATAAAGTTGAAAAAGCTGTAATTACAGTTCCAGCTTACTTCAATGATGCTGAACGTCAATCAACTAAAGATGCTGGTAAAATTGCTGGATTAGAAGTAGAACGTATCATTAACGAACCTACTGCAGCAGCATTAGCATATGGTTTAGATAAAACTGAACAAGATCAAAAAGTATTAGTATTTGACTTAGGTGGCGGTACTTTCGACGTTTCAATCCTAGAATTAGGTGACGGTGTATTCGAAGTACTTTCTACAGCAGGTGATAATAAACTAGGTGGGGATGACTTTGACCAAGTTATTATCGACTACTTAGTTTCTGAATTCAAAAAAGAAAACGGTGTAGATTTATCACAAGATAAAATGGCATTACAACGTCTTAAAGATGCAGCAGAAAAAGCTAAAAAAGACTTATCAGGCGTATCTCAAACACAAATTTCATTACCATTCATCTCTGCAGGAGAAAGTGGTCCATTACACTTAGAAATCAACTTAACTCGTTCAAAATTTGAAGAATTAGCAGATTCATTAATTAAACGTACAATGGAACCAACTCGTCAAGCTATGAAAGATGCTGGATTATCAAATTCTGATATCGATGAAGTAATCTTAGTTGGTGGTTCAACACGTATTCCAGCAGTTCAAGATGCAGTTAAAAAAGAAATTGGTAAAGATCCACATAAAGGTGTTAACCCAGACGAAGTTGTTGCAATGGGTGCAGCAATTCAAGGTGGCGTAATCACTGGCGATGTTAAAGACGTAGTATTATTAGACGTAACGCCATTATCATTAGGTATTGAAATTATGGGTGGTCGTATGAATACGTTAATTGAACGTAATACAACAATCCCAACTTCAAAATCACAAGTATATTCTACAGCGGCTGATAATCAACCAGCAGTAGATATCCACGTATTACAAGGTGAACGTCCAATGGCGTCAGACAATAAAACACTTGGTAGATTCCAATTAACTGATATTCCACCAGCACCACGTGGTGTACCTCAAATCGAAGTGACTTTCGATATCGATAAAAACGGTATTGTTAACGTAACTGCTAAAGACTTAGGTACTAATAAAGAACAAAATATTACAATCCAATCAAGTTCTTCATTATCAGATGATGAAATCGATCGTATGGTTAAAGACGCAGAAGAAAATGCTGAAGCAGATAAAAAACGTCGTGAAGAAGTAGACTTAAGAAACGAAGCAGATAGCTTAGTATTCCAAGTAGAAAAAACAATCAATGATTTAGGTGAAAATATCGGTGAAGATGATAAGAAAAATGCTGAAGATAAAAAAGATGCATTAAAATCAGCACTTGAAGGTGAAGATATCGACGATATTAAAGCTAAAAAAGAAGAGCTTGAAAAAGTTGTTCAAGATTTATCAGCTAAAGTATATCAACAGGCTCAACAAGCACAACAACAAGCTCAAGGTGCAGCTGGTGAACAAAACCAAGATAGCACTGTTGAAGATGCAGAATTTAAAGAAGTTAAAGATGACGAAGATAAAAAATAATATCTAATTCAATTGAATTAACTTCTTGCAAAGCTATTAAAAAAGTCAAAGTCAATTGCACATTGGCTTTGGCTTTTTATTTGGATAGTTAATATGAATTAGTTAAACTAATCTTGTTAGTATAAAAAGGAGAGGTTACTGTGGCCAAAAGAGATTATTATGAGGTCTTAGGAGTAAGTAAAGGTGCTTCTAAAGACGAAATTAAAAAAGCTTACAGAAAATTATCGAAAAAATATCATCCCGACATCAATAAAGAAGAAGGCGCAGATGAAAAATTTAAAGAAATATCTGAAGCATATGAAGTGTTAAGTGATGATAATAAAAGAGCAAATTATGATCAATTCGGACATGCTGGCGCTCAAGGTGGTTTCGGTAGTCAAGGCTTTGGCGGAGGCGACTTTGGCGGATTTAGTGGAGGTGGCTTCGAAGATATTTTCAGTTCATTCTTCGGCGGTGCCTCAAGACAACGTGATCCTAATGCACCACGTAAAGGTGATGACCTACAATATACGATGACTATCACATTTGACGAAGCAGTATTCGGTGGTAAAAAAGAAATTTCAATTCGCAAAGATGTCACTTGTCATACATGTGATGGTGAAGGTGCAAAACCTGGAACTAATAAGAAAACATGTAGTTATTGTAACGGAGCAGGATCAGTTTCAGTAGAACAAAATACGATTCTAGGTAGAGTTAGAACAGAACAAGTTTGTCCTAAATGTGAAGGTAGCGGTCAAGAGTTTGAAGAACCATGTCCAACATGTCATGGTAAAGGAACTGAAAATAAAACAGTCAAATTAGAAGTCACTATCCCTGAAGGTGTTGATAATGAACAACAAATACGTCTTGCTGGCGAAGGTTCTCCAGGTGTTAACGGTGGTCCTAGTGGCGACTTATATGTTGTTTTCAGAGTTAAACCTTCTGAAGTATTCAAACGTGATGGCGATGATATTTATTATGATTTAAATATTAGTTTCCCTCAAGCCGCATTAGGTGATGAAGTTAAAATCCCTACTTTAAATAGTAATGTCGTATTAACAATTCCTGCAGGTACACAAACTGGAAAACAATTCCGCCTAAAAGATAAAGGTATTAAAAATGTACACGGATATGGACATGGTGACTTATTTGTTAATATTAAGGTGCTAACACCAACTAAAATGACGGAACGTCAAAAAGAATTAATGAAAGAATTTGCAGATATAAATGGTGAAGAATTAACTGAGCAACCATCTAATTTTAAAGATAAAGCAAAAAGATTCTTTAAAGGAGAATAAAAATAATGAATTGGACGGAACTATCAATCGTAGTAAACCATGATGTTGAATATTTGGTTACAGATATACTAGAAAATTATGGATCAAATGGAGTAGTTATAGAAGATTCCAATGACTTAATCAATCCACCAGAAGATAAATTTGGCGAGATTTACGAATTAAATAGCGAAGATTATCCATCAGAAGGTGTTAGATTAAAAGCTTACTTTAATGAAATGACCTTTGATGATACAATGCTATCTAATATAGAGAAGGACATTTTATCGCTACAAGATATCGATCAGAACATTTTAAATATTTCACATCAAACAATTGCAGAAGCAGATTGGGAAAATGAATGGAAAAATTATTTTCATCCTTTCAGAGCATCTGAAACATTTACGATTGTTCCTAGTTGGGAAACCTATACTAAAGAATCAGCAAATGAACTTTGTATAGAATTAGACCCTGGAATGGCTTTTGGTACTGGAGATCATCCCACAACAAGTATGTGTTTAAAAGCAATTGAGCACTTTGTAGAGCCTCAACATTCTGTAATCGATGTAGGTACTGGGTCAGGTATTTTAAGTATTGCAAGTCACTTGATTGGTGTTAAAAGAATTAAAGCTTTAGATATCGATGAGATGGCAGTCAATGTAGCCAAAGAGAATTTCGAAAAGAATCATTGTTTAAACGCGATCGAAGCAGTTCCTGGCAATTTGTTAAAAGATGAAAAAGAACATTTTGATATAGTTATTGCAAATATTTTAGCTCATATTATTGATGAAATGATAGAAGACGCTTATAATACAGTCAATGAAGATGGTTATTTTATAACTTCCGGTATTATTGAAGAAAAATACGAAGATATTGAATCACATATGAAGCGTGTAGGTTTTAAAATTATTTCAGTTCAACATGACAACGGTTGGGTTTGTATCGTTGGTCAGAAAGTGAGTGACTAATTTGCAAAGATATTTTATCAATCAAAACGCTGATGAAAGTCAGCGTTTTTTTATTACAAATAAAGAAGATATACATCATATTAAGAATGTGATGAGACATAGTGAAGGCCAACTGATAGTCATCACATTTAATGATCAAAATGTCTATACATGTAAAATCATCCATTTAGCAGATCAAGAAGTAGAAGTTGAATTAATAGAAAAGCAAGATATTGATACTGAGTTACCGCAGCATATTACGATATGCAGTGGGTTAATTAAAGCAGATAAATACGAATGGATGATTCAAAAGGCAACTGAACTAGGTGCTAGTGGATTTATAGCTGTTGAAATGCAACGTTCTATAGTTAAATTAAATCATACAAAGGTGTCAAAAAAGCTTGAAAGATGGCAAAAAATTATAAAAGAAGCGGCTGAACAAAGTTATCGATTAACTATTCCACATATCAGTTATCTATCGAATTCAAAGTCAATTTGTGATATTATAAATCAGTATGATTATGTCCTTGTTGCTTATGAAGAAGAAGCTAAACATGGTGAAATCAGTCATTTTAAGCATATGTTAAAGCAATTTAAGCCACAAGATCGTGTATTACTTATATTTGGTCCTGAAGGCGGACTATCTGATGAAGAAGTGTCAATGTTAAAATCTCATTCACAGTTAGTTGGTTTAGGACCAAGAATTTTACGGGCAGAAACAGCGCCATTATATACATTAGGCGCATTAAGTTATGAAAAAGAATTAATGGGGTGAACAATATGTCCACAGTTGCGTTTCACACTTTAGGTTGTAAAGTTAACCACTATGAAACAGAAGCAATTTGGCAATTATTTAAGGAAGCAGATTACGAGCGAGTTGATTTTGAAACAAATGCAGATGTATTTGTTATCAATACTTGTACTGTAACTAATACTGGTGATAAAAAAAGTAGACAAATCATTAGAAGAGCAATCAGAAAAAATCCAGACGCTGTCGTTTGTGTTACTGGTTGCTATGCGCAAACATCTTCAGCAGAAATTATGGAGATTCCTGGCGTAGATGTCGTAGTAGGAACACAAGATAGACATAAATTACTAGATTATATAGATGAGTTCCAAAAAGAACGTCAACCAATTAATGGTGTAGGTAACATCATGAAAAACCGTAAATATGAAGAATTAGATGTACCATACTTCACAGATAGAACAAGAGCATCCTTAAAAATACAAGAAGGTTGTAATAATTTCTGTACATTCTGTATTATTCCATGGGCACGTGGTTTAATGAGATCAAGAGATCCTGAAAAAGTTGTAGAACAAGCTACAACATTAGTTAACGCGGGTTATAAAGAAATTGTTTTAACTGGTATCCATACAGGTGGATATGGTCAAGATCTTAAGAATTACAACTTAGCACAATTATTAAGAGATTTAGATCAAGTGGATGGTTTAGAACGTATTCGTATTTCTTCTATTGAAGCAAGTCAACTGACTGATGAAGTCATTGATGTCTTAGAACGTTCAAACAAAATCGTAAGACATTTACATGTACCGTTGCAATCTGGTTCTGATACGGTTCTTAAACGTATGAGACGTAAATACACTATGGAACATTTCTCTGAAAGAATTACTAAACTACATGAAGCATTACCAGATGTTGCAATAACGAGTGATGTTATCGTAGGTTTCCCTGGTGAAACTGAAGAAGAATTTCAAGAAACGTATGACTTTATTGTTAAACATAAATTTTCTGAATTACACGTTTTCCCATATTCATCTAGAATTGGAACACCAGCAGCAAGAATGGACGATCAAATTGATGAAGAAATCAAAAATGAACGTGTTCACAAATTAATTGCATTAAGTGATCAACTTGCAAAAGAGTATGCTTCAAAATTTGAAGACGAAGTACTAGAAGTTATTCCTGAAGAAAAAGGCGAAAAACCAAATACATTAGTAGGATATGCTGATAATTACATGAAAGTAGAATTTGAAGGTTCTGAAGATTTAATTGGTCAAATTATTAAAGTAAAAATTCAAAAAGCTGATTATCCTTTAAACTACGGGAAAGCTATCCGTATCGTAGAACATGCAACAAATAAATCAGAACATGAAGTACTAGTTTAATTATTTTAAAAATATAAATTTTAGTAATTGACCGGATATTGGAGATATATTATACTAATTAAAGCATAGTTTTACCTATGCACTTGAATATATAAATTTCCGTTGATATTTGGAGGGAGGGAAATACAGATGTCTAAAACAGTAGTACGTAAAAATGAATCACTTGAAGATGCTTTACGTCGATTTAAGCGTTCAGTTTCAAAAAGTGGTACTATCCAAGAAGTACGTAAACGTGAATTTTACGAAAAACCTAGTGTTAAACGTAAAAAGAAATCAGAAGCTGCACGTAAACGTAAATTCAAATAATTAATAACTCTGTTGACTCCCTCAACAAGAATGTTAATTATAAATATGAAACACCTCAGTTTGTAATCTGAGGTGTTTTTTGTTTGCTTTTTACAGTAAATTAAATTCATTGTTTATAACAAATCCCTCTGTAATTACTATTAATTTATACAAATTATTTTTTTATATATTAGTGAATCACTATAATATGACTGCGTTTTCATGTATAATTATTTTGAGAGCGAGGTGAAAGAATGGGATATCTAAATGAAATACATACGTTACTCTTAACTCATTTTTCATCAGAGAATAATTGGGTTAATGACATTGCTAATATTATTGTTCATCCATTGGTATCACTTATTCTTACATGTATTATATTTTTAGGCTTTTTATATCAATTGTATTCTAAAAGGATTAATTTTATTGGTATTATCGCTTCGTTAGCCTTATTAATCATGTTTTTAGGCTTTCTAATGCAAGGTGATGTCAATATTTTATCAGTCATATTATTTGCAGTGGGTGTTATTTTCGTCATTATTGAATTATTTGTCGTGGGAGCAGTCATTGGTATGATTGGCATGATTTTAATAACAATAAGCATAGTCATGTTAGGTAATAACTTATTACTCATGCTAGGTAATGTCATCGTAGCCTTAATATTATCAATCATTGAATGGGTGATTTTAGTTAAATTATTCAAAAGAAAGATTCCATTTTTGGAAAAGGTCATTTTAAAAGATTCAACAAATACTGAATCTGGATATACGTCTCATGATGATCGCTCTCATTTAGTTGGTAAAACAGCTCGAACTATTACTGATTTAAGACCAGCTGGTATCATAACTTGCGATGATGATCGTATCGATGCAGTTTCTGATGGTACGTTTATATTAAGAAATAGACAAGTCAAAATACTAGAGGTTGAAGGTACACGAGTTGTTGTAAGAGAAATAGAATAATATAAAAGGAGAGATAAAATGTTTAGTATAGGATTTATTATAATTGCAGTTGTAATTATTGTAGCCTTATTAATACTTTTCTCATTTGTACCGGTAGGTCTTTGGATTTCTGCTTTAGCTGCTGGTGTACATGTTGGTATTGGTACATTAGTAGGTATGCGTTTAAGAAGAGTATCACCTAGAAAAGTAATTGGACCATTAATTAAAGCGCACAAAGCTGGATTGAATTTAAAAACAAATCAACTTGAATCACATTATCTTGCTGGAGGTAATGTAGATAGAGTTGTAGACGCTAATATCGCCGCGCAACGTGCTGATATAGATTTGCCATTTGAACGAGGTGCAGCAATAGATTTAGCAGGTAGAGATGTATTAGAAGCAGTTCAAATGTCAGTTAACCCTAAAGTTATTGAAACACCATTTATTGCCGGTGTAGCTATGAACGGTATCGAAGTTAAAGCGAAAGCCCGCATTACTGTTCGCGCTAATATTGCTCGTTTAGTAGGTGGTGCTGGTGAAGAAACTATCATCGCTCGTGTAGGTGAAGGTATTGTTTCAACAATTGGTTCTAGTAAACATCATACAGAAGTACTTGAAAATCCTGACAATATTTCTAAAACAGTTTTAAGTAAAGGATTAGACTCAGGGACTGCTTTTGAAATACTTTCAATTGATATTGCCGATGTAGATATTAGTAAAAATATTGGTGCAGATTTACAAACTGAACAAGCACTTGCCGATAAAAATATTGCGCAAGCTAAAGCTGAAGAACGTCGTGCTATGGCTGTAGCTTCTGAACAAGAAATGAAAGCACGAGTACAAGAAATGCGTGCTAAAGTTGTAGAAGCTGAATCAGAAGTACCTCTAGCAATGGCAGAAGCTCTAAGATCAGGAAATATTGGCGTTAAAGATTACTATAATCTTAAAAATATAGAAGCCGATACTGGTATGAGAAATGCTATTAATAAGCGTACTGATCAAAATGATGATGAATCACCAGAACAATAACTGTGGGGTGATTAAATGAGTATTGGGGTAATTATTTTTGTCATATCTGTGATAGCGACAATCATTAGTACCATACGTGATAATAGTCATAAAGAAAGACAGAATCAAAAGCCACCACAATCACCTAAAGATAATCAACAACCCAAGACAGGTGGTTTCTTTGAAGAAATTGAAAAAACATTCAAAGAAATAAATGATGAGATTAATGGAGATACAACTACTGAAAAGAAAAAGAAATACGAAGATACATTGCCACCCATTAATCAAGAATTAGATAAAACCGAACAGACAACAGAAGAGAAGCATAGAAGGCCAACAGATTATGATGATTCAATTCCTAAACCAGATCCGACACCATATCATAATGAAAAAGATATACGTGAGCCAGTTAAACAATCATCAACAAGAGATGAAAATTCTGAGAACTTACGTAAAGCATTAGAGAAAAATCTTCATCAAGATCTTAAAAATGTTAGAAGTGAAATTGATAGAGAGAAAGAAAAACAACTTGCTCTTATCGAACAAAAAGCGCAGGATATTATCAATGATAAATATTTATCTGAACGCACTAAACGAATAAGATTAAAACAATTACTTAATTCTCAAAATATAGAACGTAATATGTCTAAATCAGCATTTCAATTCGACAATGATGAAGTCGTTAATGGTATCATCTGGTCGGAAATTTTGGCCAAACCTAAACAACTTTAATGATCTACCTATTGGATTCTATCCAATAGGTTTTTTTATTTTTTAATTTCGAATGTAATACTGATTAAAATATAATTTGAGTCACTTTAAAGAATTTAGTAATATTTAATTAAGAATGATTGAATCAATTAAATCTACCGAATTAACCGACTTGATTGAATTATTTAAAATAAAACGAAATAGAATCAATGTAAGTCTAACAATGGTATAATATAAGTATATTAACCCATATATGGGTATAGTGAATTATAAATATGTTTTTTGAAAAGGAGCGCGTTTATGCCTGGTATAATTCAAATCGACGACATTAATCAATCCCAAGCTTTAATAGGTAACAATGATGAACATTTAAAAGCTATAGAAGATAGTTTTGATGTCGTAATACATGCTCGTGGTCAAGAAATTGCGGTTAAAGGTGAAAAAATTGAGCATGTAGAAAAAGCCGAATTAGTGCTTACCAATTTATTGAAAGTGATTGAATTGGGAAATAATATAACGCTAAAAGATGTAGAAGCTGCTATTAAAATGGCGGAAAATGGAACAATTCAACAACTTTTAGACTTATATGATGAAGAAATTACTAAAGATGCTTTTGGCAAAACCATCCGCGTTAAAACTATGGGTCAGCGAATGTACGTAAATGCTATGTATCGAAATGATTTAGTCTTTGGTATAGGTCCTGCAGGAACAGGTAAAACATTTTTAGCAGTGGTCTATGCTGCTAAACAATTACGTAAAGGAAATGTTAAACGTATCGTATTAACACGTCCAGCAGTTGAAGCGGGTGAATCATTGGGATTTTTACCTGGTGATTTAAAAGAGAAAGTCGATCCATATTTAAGACCATTATATGATGGATTAAATACCGTGCTAGGTAGAGAACAAACCGCACGATTTATAGAACGTGGTATTATAGAAATTGCACCATTAGCATACATGCGTGGACGTACGTTAGACGATGCTTTTGTTATTTTAGATGAAGCACAAAATACAACTCATGCTCAAATGAAAATGTTTTTAACTCGTTTAGGATTTGGTTCTAAGATGGTAGTTACAGGTGATCAAACACAAATCGACTTACCAAAAGGTGTTAAAAGTGGATTGAAAGAAGCAGTTAAAAAGTTACATGGTGTTAAAGGGATTAATATTATGAAACTTGATCAAGATGATGTAGTGAGACATCCACTTGTAAGTAAAATTATAGATAGATACGAGGGAGAGGACTAAATGTTTACTATAGATTTTAGTGATCATACTGAGTTAGTTAAAGACGAATGGTATGAACAAATTGAAAAGCTACTTAATTTTGCTAAGCAGGAAGAACAAATAAACGAAGATGCTGAATTATCTATTACCTTCGTAGATAAATCTGAAATTCAAGAGATTAATAAGATGTATAGAGACAAAGACAAAGTTACGGATGTCATATCTTTTGCACTTGAAGAAGATGAGCCAGACATTGATATGAGTGAATTTAATATACCTAGAGTATTAGGAGACATCATTATTTGTACTGATGTCGCTCAAGAACAATCAGAATCATATGGTCATTCTTTTGAAAGAGAGCTTGGATTTTTAGCATTACATGGCTTTCTTCACTTACTAGGCTATGATCATATGAATGAGGAAGATGAGAAAGAAATGTTTGGTCGTCAGGATGCTATTTTAAATGCATATGGATTGACGAGAGACTAGTGATGAGTCGTTTTAAATATGCACTAGATGGTTTGAAAACACTTTTAATAAAAGACCAAAAATTCTCACTTCATATTTATGCTAGTATTATAGCAATTGTTTTTGGGTTTTTACTTCATATTAATCGTTCTGAGTGGATATTTATTTTATTAGCAATTAGTTTAGTTTTAGCATTTGAAGCAATAAATACAGCAGTTGAATATGTGGTTGACTTAGTTACTACTGAGTATCATGATTACGCTAAATATGCGAAAGATATTGCTGCTTTTAGTGTGATGATTGTTTCCATCTTAGCATTAATCATTGGCTTAATCGTCTTCATACCACATTTAATTAATTTAATATAGGAGGGCGAATAAATGAGTTATCAATCTCATTATTTTAAAGAAGTTAGAGAAGCACAACGACGATCATATTCACCATATAGTAACTTTAAAGTTGGCGCCTATTTGAAAGCTAAAGATGGACGAACATTTTATGGAACCAATGTAGAAAATGCTGCTTATTCAATGTGTATATGTGCTGAACGCGCAAGTTTAGTAGCTGCGATATCAGCTGGATATCAACCTGGAGATTTTGAGTCTATTACAGTTACAGTAGATTCAGAAGTACCATCATCACCATGTGGTGAATGTCGACAAGTATTAAAAGAATTATGTGACGATGATATGCCTGTTTATATGACTAATCATAAAGGGGATATGATCGAATCAACAGTGAAAGAATTACTACCATACGGATTTTCTGGAAAGGATTTAAATAAATGACAGAACATAAATCAGGATTTGTTTCAATTATAGGAAGACCAAATGTAGGTAAATCTACATTTGTGAATAGAGTTATTGGGCATAAAATTGCGATTATGTCTGATAAAGCACAAACAACGCGTAATAAAATACAAGGCGTTATGACTAGAGATGATGCTCAAATTATATTTATTGATACTCCTGGTATCCATAAACCTAAACATAAGCTTGGAGACTATATGATGAAAGTAGCCACAAATACACTTTCTGAAATAGATGCGATTATGTTTATGGTAAATGTTAATGAAGATATAGGTCGTGGCGATGAATATATTATGGATATGTTAAAAGATTTAAAAACGCCAGTATTTTTAGTATTAAATAAAATCGATTTAGTACATCCTGATGCATTAATGCCTAAAATAGAAAAGTATCAAGAATATATGAACTTCACTGAAATCGTACCTATTTCTGCACTTGAAGGTTTGAATGTCGACCACTTTATCGATGTATTAAAGTCATACTTACCTGAGGGACCTAAATATTATCCAGACGATCAAATTTCGGACCATCCTGAACAGTTTGTGGTTGGTGAAATTATTCGTGAAAAAATATTACATTTAACAAGTGAAGAAATTCCTCATGCTATTGGAGTTAACGTTGACCGTATGATTAAAGAAGATGAGGATAGAGTTCGAATCGAAGCTACGATATATGTAGAACGTGATTCTCAAAAAGGAATCGTCATTGGTAAGGGTGGTAAGAAACTTAAAGAAGTGGGTAAAAGGGCAAGACATGATATAGAGATGCTCCTAGGTTCAAAAGTATATCTTGAACTATGGGTCAAAGTGCAAAAGGATTGGAGAAATAAAGTTAACTTTATTCGTCAAATCGGTTATATCGAAGACCAAGATTAACTCAGAGAGATGGTGAGTTAGTATGCTAATGAAGCAAAAAGGTATCATAATTAAATCAGTGGAGTATGGCGAATCAGATAAAATTATTACAATTTTAAATGAATATGGTAGCAAAGTGCCATTGATGGCTAGAAGAGCCAAGAAAATAAAATCAGGTTTACAAGCGCATACACAAATGTTTGTGTATGGCTTATTTATTTATAATAAATGGCGAGGTATGGGTACGCTTAATTCTGTAGATGTGATTAACCAACATTATGAATTACAACTAGATTTGTATGAAAGTAGTTTTGCTACTTTATGCGCTGAAACGATTGATCGTTCGATGGAAGAAAATGAAATATCGAAATATAATTACGATTTATTAAACTTTGTTTTAACCAAGATATCATCTGGTCAGTCCGCACAATTAATGTCTATTATTGTATTACTCAAATGTATGAATAAATTCGGTTTTTCTGCTTTATTTAATAAATGTGTCATAAGCGGGAACACTGATCAGTCAAAATTAGTTGGATATAGTTTCAAATTTGATGGTGCAATTTCTCAATCTGTAGCTTACCAAGATCCACATGCATTACAATTATCCAATAAAACATTGTATTTATTAGATGTTCTTTATAAACTCCCCATAGACAAAATGAATGAATTAAATATTCATCAAGATATTTTAGACGAAATGTCAGAATTGATGATGATGCTATATAGAGAATACGCAGGTATGTTCTTTAAAAGTCAAAAGTTAATCAACCAGTTGAAGAGGTTAGAAATGAAAGACTAAGCTTTAACTTGCTCAAAAAAGACCGAACCACATTCACATGTGATTCGGTCTTTTTATAGATTATATATCATAGATGAATTAGAATTTAACTTTTTCAGCTAAGAATGCTTCTAATTCTGATATTGGCATACGAACTTGTTCCATTGAATCTCTGTCACGTACAGTAACTTGATTATCTTCTAAAGAATCAAAGTCGAATGTAATGCAATAAGGCGTACCAATTTCATCTTGTCTACGATAACGTTTACCGATAGATTGTGATTCATCAAAATCTATTGAGAAGCTTTGACTTAATTGTTCAAAGATTTTAATTGCTTCACTTGATAATTTCTTACTTAATGGTAAGATAGCCGCTTTATATGGTGCTAAAGCAGGGTGGAATTTAAGTACAGTACGTTCATCCTTACTTCCTTCAACACCTTCTTGTGAATACGCATCACATAAGAATGCTAATGTCACACGATCGGCACCTAATGAAGGTTCAATACAATACGGGATATATTTTTCATTTGTTTCAGGATCGTGATATTTGAAATCTTCACCAGAATGTTCACTATGTTTTTTCAAGTCAAAGTCAGTACGACTTGCGATACCCCATAGTTCGCCCCAACCAAATGGGAATTTATATTCGATATCAGTTGTAGCATTTGAATAATGAGATAATTCATCAGCATCATGGTCTCTTAAACGCATGTTTTCTTCACTGATATTTAAGTCTTTTAACCATTGGCTAGCAAATGTCTTCCAGTAGTTTTGCCATTCAATTTCTTCACCTGGTTTACAGAAGAATTCAAGTTCCATTTGTTCGAATTCACGTGTTCTGAAGATGAAGTTGCCTGGCGTAATCTCGTTACGGAATGATTTACCAACTTGTCCAATACCAAATGGTAATTTTTTACGCATTGATCGTTGAACATTTTTGTAGTTTACAAAAATACCTTGGGCTGTTTCTGGACGTAAGAAAAGTTCATTTGTTGAATCTTCAGTTACACCTTGGAATGTTTTGAACATTAAATTGAATTGACGAATATCAGTCCAATTAGCAGTACCACTTACAGGACAAACAATACCTTCATCATCAATAATTTTTTTCATTTCATCAAAGCTTAAACCATCAGCAATGAAGTTTTCGTCGCCTTTTTCATGTTGCATGTAATCTTCAATTAATTTGTCAGCACGATAACGAATTTTACTATCTTTGTTATCGATCATAGGATCATTAAAGTTACCTAAGTGTCCAGAAGCTTCCCAAGTTTTCGGGTTCATTAAAATCGCAGCATCTAGACCTACGTTATAAGGTGATTGCGTAATAAATTTTTGCCACCATGCTTTTTTGACATTATTTTTTAATTCAACACCAAGTGGACCATAATCCCATGTATTAGATAAACCACCATAAATGTCACTACCTGGGAATACAAAACCTCTGTGTTTTGCTAATTGTACAATTTGTTCCATATCATTTGCCATAATTTTTCTCTCCTTACACATAAAAACGCCCCAAGACAACAAAGCATCATAAATATACTTTATTATCTTGGGACGAGTTAATCATTTTTTATTTAGTATAAATCATATACATTAAAATATCATTTAACCCGCGGTTCCACCCAAATTAGTGTAGCCACTCACTTTAAAATTAATTAAATTTTTTATGCCAAAATTTTTATGCTAAGCTCACACCACCCTTAGCTCGCTTTATAATTATTCTAATTGATTAAATATTTAATAGCAAGCGTTTATATGTGTTTGTGGCAAATAAAAATAACAGTTATAATATGTAATGTATATAAGAGGGGTGAGGACCTATAGAATTAAATCAAAGACAAGAACAAATTATTGAAATCGTTAAGCAACATGGACCAATAACTGGTGAGCATATTGCTGATCAATTAAATTTAACACGTGCTACATTACGACCTGACTTAGCTATTTTAACTATGTCTGGCTTTTTAGAAGCACGACCAAGAGTGGGTTATTACTATTCAGGTAAATCAAAAAATAAAATTATACATGAACAGTTACGACAATATGTTGTAAAAGATTACATGTCTCAACCTGTTGTGGTTAAAGAAGATATGTCAGTGTATGACGCAATTTGTACGATATTTTTAGAAGATGCTGGAACATTATTTATTACAAATGACGATAATGACTTTATCGGTGTTTGTTCTCGTAAAGACCTTTTAAGAGCATCAATGATTGGAAATGATATTCATACAATGCCTATAAGCGTCAATATGACTCGTATGCCAAATTTAACATATCTTGAAGAAAGTGAACTAATTATTTATGCGGCAAATCAAATGATAGATAAGGAAATAGATGCAATCCCCATCGTTAGATCTAAAGATAACCAAAAATTTGAAGTAGTTGGTAGAATATCTAAAACGACAATTACAAAATTATTTGTATCATTATTTAAAGAATAGGTGGTTAATAGATGGATAATATAAATATTATTGTTGCTTCTGATTCAATCGGGGAAACAGCAGAATTAGTAGCGAGGGCTGGTGTTTCTCAATTTAATCCTAAGCAATGTAAACATGAATTTTTACGTTACCCATACATAGAATCCTTTGAAAACGTCGATGAAGTGATTCAAGTTGCTGAAGATACAGACGCAATTATTGTATATACTTTAGTCAAACCAGAAATCAAAAAATACATGGTTGCTAAAGTTAAAGAGCATCAATTAAAGTCAGTTGATATTATGGGACCACTTATGGACTTATTATCTGGTTCAATAGAAGAAACACCTTACTATGAACCAGGTATTGTACATAGATTAGATGACGCTTATTTTAAAAAAATAGATGCTATAGAGTTTGCCGTTAAATATGATGATGGTAAAGACCCTAAAGGTTTACCCAAAGCTGATATTGTTCTATTAGGTATTTCAAGAACGTCTAAAACACCTTTATCACAATACTTGGCACATAAAAGTTATAAAGTGATGAATATACCGATTGTTCCAGAAGTGACACCTCCAGATGCATTGTTTGATATTGATCCTTCAAAATGTATTGCTTTAAAAATTAGCGAAGAAAAATTAAATCGTATTCGTAAAGAAAGACTCAAACAACTTGGATTAGGTGACTCTGCTAGATATGCTACAGAAACTAGAATTAAAGAGGAATTAGAATACTTTGAATCATTAGTAGAAAAAGTAGGGTGTCCAGTTATCGATGTAACTGATAAAGCAATAGAAGAAACAGCAAATGATATCATTTATTTTATCGAAAACAATAAAACAAAATAATTTCAATTAATGCATAAAAAAGGTATAATATTAAGACTAATATGTCATAGGTGATTTAATTTGCGTATAGAACAATCAGTTATAAATGAAATTAAAGATAAGACAGATATACTCGACTTGGTAAGTGAATATGTAAAGTTAGAAAAGAGAGGGCGCAATTATATAGGTTTGTGTCCTTTTCATGATGAAAAAACACCTTCGTTCACAGTTTCTGAAGACAAACAAATTTGTCATTGCTTCGGATGTAAAAAAGGTGGTAATGTATTTCAATTTACTCAAGAAATAAAAGATATTTCGTTTACAGAAGCAGTAAAAGAACTTGGTGAACGTGTTAATATTACGGTTGATGTTGGAAATAACGAATATCAGAATACTAATACTCAAATTGCTTCAGATGATTTACAAATGATAGAAATGCATGAGCTAATGCAAGAATATTATCACTATGCACTTATGAAAACAGTGGAAGGTGAAAAAGCTCTTACCTATTTAAAAGAAAGAGATTTTCCAGAACAGTTGATCAAAGAAAGAGGTATAGGTTATGCACCTAATTCATCACATTTCTGTCATGATTTCTTAGAAAAAAAAGGGTATGATATTGAATTAGCTTATGAAGCTGGACTTTTATCAAGAAATGAAGAGAATTTTAGTTATTACGATCGCTTTAGAGATAGAATTATGTTCCCATTAAAAAATGCTCAAGGCCGAATTGTTGGATATTCTGCAAGGACGTATACTAATCAAGAACTTAAGTATTTAAATAGCCCGGAAACACCAATATTCCAAAAAAGAAAATTGTTATATAACCTCGATAAAGCACGTAAAAGCATTAGAAAAAATGATGAAATCATATTACTTGAAGGTTTTATGGATGTTATAAAATCAGATCATGCAGGTTTAAAAACAGTCGTTGCGAGTATGGGTACCCAACTTTCAAACGAACATGTTACCTTTATAAAAAAGTTAACTTCTAATATTACATTAATGTTTGATGGTGACTTTGCAGGTAGAGAGGCAACCTTAAAAACTGGTCAAGCATTATTAGAACAAGGATTAAATGTGTTCGTTGTACAATTACCGTCAGATATGGATCCAGATGAATATATTAGAAAATATGGAAATGATGCATTTATAGAATTTGTTCAAAAAGATAAAAAATCATTTGTAATGTTTAAAGTCAATACACACAAAGATGAAATTCAAAATAATGATTTAGCATATGAAAAATATTTAAAAGAAGTAACTCAAGATATTGCGGCTATGACTTCACCTATACTACAGAAAAAAGTATTGCAAGACGTTGCAGAATTGTTTAAAGTAAGTTTTGAGACTCTAGACTATGAAGTGGGATTACGTCAGCAATCTCAAGGAAACGTACCTTCGTATCCAGACTATGCATACGCATACGAAGGACAACCTCAGCAAGTTATTCAATTTAACCAACTCACTCGTCATGAAAAAGCTGAACGAGCACTCTTAAAACATTTCTTGCAAGATAAAGATACGTTCCTAAACTATCATCAACAGATAGAAGTAGATGACTTTACAAATGCTTATTTCAAGCGTATATTTAATATTTTGCATGATTATTATTCAAATAATGATACGTATCAACTCAGTTCTATGATTCAATATATAGATTCTGATGATTTAAGAGAAGCGCTAATTTCTTTAGACTCACATGTTTTAAATGAAGAACCATTTGAACATGAATTAGAAGATTACATCAACATATTAAATGAGAATAAAAATGAAGATTCATTAGAAGTCTTGAACCATAAACTGCGTGAAGCAACGAGAATAGGGGATATTGAACTTCAAAAGTATTACTTGCAATTAATAGTAAATAAAAACAAAAGTAGAATGTAATATTATAAAAATTTATGGTATTGTTATACTTTAGGCATTGAATAATGGTTATTACACTCATACATTGGGTAAATATGTAATATCGAATATTGCACAATATGACCTAACCATTAAATTATTAGGGAGTTTAGAATAGAAACTTATTTGATTGGTGTTGAATTAAAAATTAATTAGGCCACATCTCATACAATAAGTTATGATGAATGCGTTATTAAAAAAGTAATATATTGAGTTTCGATAATTAGATGCATCATCAAATAAAATGAAGTAATTACAAATAATTATATGAATAAATTGAAAGTTTATATTAATACCAGGAGGCCTTTTCATGTCTGATAAAGTTAAAATTAAAAAACAAACAATTGATCCGACTTTAACATTGGAAGATGTTAAAAAACAATTAATTGAAAAAGGGAAAAAGGAAGGTCACTTAAGTCACGAAGAAATTGCAGAAAAATTACAGAATTTCGAAATGGATTCTGATATGATGGATGATTTCTTTGATCAATTAAATTATAATGATATCACATTAGTAAATGAAAAAGACCATTCAGATACAGATGCTAAATTAAATCCTAATGATTTAAGTGCACCTCCAGGAGTTAAAATTAATGACCCTGTGCGTATGTATTTAAAAGAAATAGGTCGAGTTGACTTATTAAGTGCCCAAGAAGAAATTGAACTTGCTAAAAGAATTGAGCAAGGTGATGAAATCGCTAAATCAAGACTAGCAGAGGCCAATTTACGTTTAGTAGTAAGTATCGCTAAAAGATATGTCGGAAGAGGTATGTTATTCCTTGATTTAATTCAAGAAGGTAATATGGGCCTTATTAAAGCCGTTGAAAAATTCGATTTCAATAAAGGATTTAAGTTTTCTACTTATGCAACGTGGTGGATACGACAAGCAATCACACGTGCAATTGCTGACCAAGCACGTACAATTCGTATACCTGTACACATGGTTGAAACTATTAACAAATTAATTCGTGTTCAACGTCAGTTATTACAGGATTTGGGTCGTGATCCAGCACCTGAAGAAATTGGGGAAGAAATGGACTTACCACCTGAAAAGGTAAGAGAAATTCTTAAAATTGCACAAGAACCTGTGTCATTAGAAACTCCAATAGGTGAAGAAGATGACAGTCACTTAGGAGACTTCATTGAAGACCAAGAAGCACAAAGTCCTTCAGATCATGCTGCCTATGAATTGTTAAAAGAACAACTTGAAGATGTTTTAGATACATTAACAGACCGTGAAGAAAACGTTCTTCGTTTAAGATTTGGACTAGATGATGGAAGAACTAGAACATTAGAAGAAGTTGGTAAAGTATTTGGTGTGACTAGAGAACGTATTCGTCAAATCGAAGCAAAAGCATTAAGAAAGTTAAGACATCCAAGTAGAAGTAAACGTCTAAAAGACTTTATGGATTAATATATTTAGGCTGGGGCATAATGGTTGTCCCAGCCTTTATTTCATTTATAAGTGATATAACATACATACAATTATATACATTTAAATACATGTAAAAAGGAGACCATCTTAATGATTACGATAAATCATAGATTACGAACTGTATCAGAATTTATCAAACCTGGTAAACTTGCTGATATTGGTTCAGATCATGCTTATTTACCTATTTACGCTATTCAAACAAATTTAATTTCGCAAGCTATTGCTGGTGAAGTTATAAAAGGGCCTTTCGAAGCTGCAAAAAAGAATGTTCGAGAATACGCGCTAAGTAACCAAATTGATGTGCGTCTTGGGGATGGTTTAGAGGTAATAAAACATAATGAACAGTTAGACAATATCACAATTTGTGGTATGGGCGGTCCTTTAATAGCAAAAATATTAAAAGAAGGACAACAAAAACTTAAATCAAATCCTAGACTTATCCTCCAGAGTAATATACAAACACAAAATTTAAGAACGTTATTACAAGACATTCAATATCAAATCATTGATGAAAGAATTATGGAAGAGAAAGGACATATTTATGAAATTGTAGTAGCTGAGCATCAACCCAAAATGTTCAAATATAACGAATTTGAACTTAAATTTGGCCCAGTTTTACTAGAAAACAAAAATGAATGTTTTTATAATAAGTGGGAAAGAGAATTACAAGCTTTAGAAAAGATAAAACAACAACTTAATCCAGACATTCATCAACATCGATATCAAGAGATTGAGACAGAAATAGAAATGATCAAAGAGGTGCTTACAAATGAAAATCAATGAATTAATGGTTATGTTAGATGAACATGTGCCTTTTAACACTGCAGAATCATGGGATAATGTTGGACTACTTATAGGTGATGAATCGCAAGAAGTTACTGGGATTTTAACTGCACTAGATTGTACGTTAGAAATTGTAGAACAAGCAATAGAAGAAAATATCAATACTATTATTAGTCATCATCCATTAATTTTTAAAGGTGTCCAATCCATTACTAATCAAGGCTATGGTGAAATAATAAGATTACTTATACAAAACAATATCAATTTAATAGCAATGCATACCAATCTAGACGTTAATCCTAGAGGTGTCAATGCTATGCTTGCTTCTAAGATTGGTCTGAAAAATACTAGTTTAATTAATAAAGAACCTGAACGATACTTCAAAGTTCAGACTTTTATTCCCGAGAGCCATGTTGAAACATTTAAACAACAACTCAATAATATTGGTTTAGCTAAAGAAGGTAATTATGAATATTGCTTCTTTGAAAGTAAAGGTAAGGGACAATTTAAACCTATAGATGATGCCAATCCTTATTTAGGTGAAATCGGTGAAATTGAATATGTAGATGAAGTGAAATTAGAATTTATGATTTCATATCAACAACAACAACTAACTGAAAAAGCGATTCACCAATATCATCCATATGAAACCCCAGTTTATGATTTTATTGAATTAACAAAAGAAGGTTCGTATGGTTTGGGCATTATTGGAGAATTAAATGAACCAATGAATATAGAGGATTTTGTTTCGTTAGTAAAATCTCGATTACAAATTCCTAGTGTACGTTACGTTGGTAGTTCAAATACACTGATTAATAAAGTAGCTATGATTGGTGGTTCTGGTATTGGTTTTGAATACGAAGCTTCACAATTAGGTGCAGACATATTTATTACGGGCGATATCAAACATCATGATGCACTTGATGCCAAAATTGCAGGTGTCAACTTACTAGATATCAATCATTATAGTGAATTTGTGATGAAAGAAGGACTAAAACAATTATTAGAAGAATGGTTAGTTGAAGAAAATGAAAATAACATAAAATTAGTAGCGTCAAATATTAATACAGATCCATTCACATATATTTAAAGTATAATTATAAATCTGATAATCGTTAATCAAGCAATTATAACTGGTATCAAAGATGAATTATATTTAAAAACACCATTAATTACTTTATAATAGTAAAGATGAACTTATAAGGAGGCCATACAATGGCAAAACATCCATTTGAACACTTCGGTTTAAACTCAAGTATGATCGAAGCTGTAAAAGATTTAAAATTTGAGAAACCTACTGAAATTCAAAATAGAATTATTCCAAGAATATTAAAAGGAACTAACATTATTGGACAATCACAGACGGGGACAGGTAAATCCCATTCGTTTTTATTACCGTTAGTTAATCAAATTGATACGGACATTCATGAACCTCAAGCTATCGTTGTTGCACCTACAAGAGAATTAGCACAACAACTTTATCAAGCAGCTAACCATTTAAGCGGTTTTAAAGAAGGCGTCAATGCTAAACTATTTATCGGCGGTACAGATATTGAGAAAGACAGACAACGTTGTAACCAACAACCACAGCTAGTCATTGGTACACCAACAAGAATTAATGATTTAGCTAAAAGTGGTCATTTACACACACATTTAGCCTCATATTTAATCATAGATGAAGCTGATTTAATGATAGATTTAGGATTGATTGAAGATGTAGACTTTATCGCTTCACGTTTAGAAGAACATTCAAATATTGCTGTATTCAGTGCAACAATTCCAAAATCATTACAGCCATTTTTAAATAAATATTTAGAGCAACCTGATTTTGTAGAAGTTGATAGCCAATCACAAAATAAAAAGAATATTGAATTTTATTTAATTCCTACTAAAGGAACTGCAAAAGTTGAAAAGACACTTAAATTAATTGATATACTAAACCCTTATTTATGTATTATTTTCTGTAATAGTAGAGACAGCGCAGATGAATTAGCACGAACACTCAATGAAGCCGGTATCAAAGTGGGTATGATTCATGGTGGATTAACACCTCGTGAACGTAAACAACAAATGAAACGTATTAGAAATCTAGATTTCCAATTTGTGATTGCCAGTGATTTAGCATCAAGAGGTATTGATATTGAGGGTGTAAGCCATGTCATCAATTTCGATGTACCAAATGATATTGATTTCTTTACTCATAGAGTAGGACGTACTGGTCGAGGAAACTATCGAGGTGTAGCAATTACCTTATATAGTCCAGATGAAGAGGAAAATGTTTCTGCGATTGAAGATAGAGGTTATGTCTTTGAAAATGTGGATATTAAAAACGATGAACTTACACCTATCAAAGCACATAATACTAGACGCACTAGACAGCGCAAAGATGACCATTTAACTAATGAAGTTAAAAACAAAGTCCGTAGCAAAACAAAACGCAAAGTTAAACCAGGTTATAAAAAGAAATTTAAACAAGAAGTTGAAAGAATGAAACGACAAGAACGTAAACAATTTAGTAAACGTCAAAACCGTCAAAATAGAAAGAGTAGAAAAGGATAGGTGGATTATATGTTACTTGGATCACATGTATCAATGAGTGGTAAAAAAATGTTAGAGGGATCTGCAGAAGAAGCACACAAATTCGGTGAATCTACATTTATGATTTATACAGGTGCACCTCAAAATACTCGTCGAAAAAGTATTGAAGATTTAAATATCACAAAAGGTCATGAAGCTATGGAAAAATATGGCTTATCTAATATCGTGGTACATGCGCCTTATATTATAAACATTGCTAATACTACTAAACCAGAAGTTTTCGAATTAGGCGTTAACTTTTTACAAAATGAAATTGAACGTACTCAAGCCATAGGAGCTAAAGATATCGTCTTACATCCAGGATCACACGTTGGTGCTGGTGCAGAAGTAGGTATTAAAAAGATTATCGATGGATTAAATGAAGTATTAACCAATGACAATAATGTCAGAATCGCATTAGAAACAATGGCTGGAAAAGGATCAGAAGTAGGTCGTACATTCGAAGAAATCGCGCAAATTATTGATGGCGTAACACATAATGAACGTTTATCAATATGTTTTGATACTTGCCATACACATGATACTGGTTACAACATTAAAGATGATTTTGATGGTGTATTAAACGAATTTGATAAAATTATTGGTGTAGATAGAATTAAAGTCGTTCATGTCAATGATAGTAAAAACGAACAGGGTGCACATAAAGATAGACATGAGAATATTGGATTTGGTCATATCGGCTTTGATGCACTCAATTATGTAGTACATCATGATACATTTAAAGATATACCTAAAATTTTAGAAACACCATATGTTGGAGAAGATAAAAAAAATAAAAAGCCTCCATATAAACACGAAATTGAAATGTTAAAATCACAAACATTTGATCCAAATTTAAAAGAGAAAATTTTAAATCAATAATTAAGTAAACTGGCGTTACAGATAATTCTGTAACGCTATTTTAGTCGTAAACATTACTATTTACATTACGTATATCAAGATGTATAGTATAAAATGAGGTGAAAAAATGACAACACCAGTATTTGAACTCAAAAACATTGATTATTATTTTGATCATAAGCAAGTACTCGAAAATATAAATATTAAAATTAATAAAGGGGAATTTTTAGCAATAGTAGGTCCTAATGGTGCTGGAAAATCGACTCTTTTAAAAATCATTTTAGGATTATTACCTTTACAATCTGGAGAAATTTTTATTGATGGTCATCCAATAAAAAATAATAAATCTTCCTTGAAAATAAGTTATGTTTCTCAAAAGGCCTCTTCATTTACTGCCGGTTTCCCAGCAAGTGTTAAAGAAGTAGTTCTTAGCGGACTAACTAAGACGAAAAAACTCTTCCAACGTTTTAATCAAAATGATGTGAAACAAGTTGAACATGTTTTAGAACGATTAAATATTTCACATTTAATTCATAAAAATATTGCGGAGCTTTCAGGTGGTCAACAGCAACGTGTTCTCATTGCTCGTGCTTTAATTTCTAACCCGAGTGTATTGGTTTTAGATGAACCAACTAATGGAATTGATGCTAAACACGTCAATGAGTTTTATGAAACTCTAGATCGCTTAAAAAAAGAAGGCATAACTATTATTTTAGTTACACATGATATTGGTGTAGTTGCTGATACAGCTACAGAAGTTGCATGTTTAAACAAACATTTACATTTTCATGGTACTACAGAAGATTTTAAATCTCTTGACGAAGTTGAAATTTCTAAAATATATGGTCATCCTATTCAATTCGTTGATCATCAACACAATAGAGAATGTTGTAACTAATATTATTATTAATGTTTATATATCTAATTAGAAATATTTTTGAGGAGTGTAACTCATGATAGATGCATTATTAAATTTTGATTTTATGAGATACTCCTTAATTAGTGGTATCTTAATAGGTTTTATTGCACCTTTAATTGGTGCTTTTATAGTAGTACGAAGGCTTTCACTTATTGCTGATGCATTGAGCCATGTTACATTAGGTGGAATATCATTTGGGATGTTTGTGATTACTGTTATACCTGCACTAACTTTAATTAACCCAATGTGGTTTGGTATATTATTTGCTATTATTGGTGCATTATTAATAGAAAAATTACGTACATCTTATACAAATTATCAAGAAATCGCAATTCCGATTATTATGAGTGCGGGTATCGCATTAAGTGCTATTTTTATTTCATTGGCAGATGGATTTAATCAGGAAATTGTTGGCTTGTTATTTGGTTCTATCAGTGCAGTAAACCTAAGTGATTTAACAACTATCATTTTCATTACTATATTAGTATTATTATTTATTACATTATTTTACAAAGAACTGTTTATATTATCTTTCGACGAAGAATATAGTAAAGTGATTGGTATTCCAAAATGGATTCAGTTTTTATTTATTGTCGTAGTGGCAATGGTTATTTCTGCATCCATGAGAGTAGTTGGAATATTATTAGTTAGTGCGTTAATCACATTACCTGTAGCAATTGCTATGCGTTGGACGAAAGGATTTAAACAATTAATTGTGTTAAGTATTATTATTGGTGAACTTTCAGTTATATTAGGACTTATTGTAGCTTTTTATATCAATATTTCACCTGGTGGCGTGATTGTAGTACTATTAGTCATTATGCTAATGATAACGATGACTTATCAAAAATTAAAAACAAAGTCACAAAAGGGAGATCGAAAATATGAATACTAGTGATGCAATAAAAATTTTAAAAGATAACGGTTTGAAGTATACAGATAAACGTAATTATATGCTTAATATTTTTGTTAAGGAAGATAAATATATTAATGCTAAATATATTCAACAAGTGATGGATAAAGATTATCCAGGTATTTCATTTGATACTATTTATCGAAATCTTCATTTATTTAAAGATTTAGCCATTATTGAAAGTACTGAATTAGATGGCGAAATGAAATTTAGAATTGCTTGTACGAATCATCACCATCATCACTTCATCTGTGAAAAATGTGGTGACACAAAGGTGATCGATTTTTGTCCAATTGATCAAGTCAAACAATATTTACCAAATGTCGATATTCATACACATAAACTTGAAGTTTATGGTGTTTGTGAAAAATGTCAAAAGGTAGCTAAATAATTAAACGATACTTTAATATTAAGATGGAATCATCAATAGGCTTTAGTAATTAGTCTAACTGATTCCATCTTATTTATTGTGAAAGTACACAAATATTCTCAATATGCATACTCCATTAGTATGAAATCGATTAATATGCATTTTTTATTATGTTTTAATGTTTAAAATAAGCCATTTTGAGATATATAATGACTGTAACGATAAATAGTAGCACATAAGTAAGCACATTAATTGTCGAAATTGTGACTGCTTGTTATGATGAAATTACAGACATTTTAGGAGGATGATTATTTATGGCATTTGAATTACCAAAATTACCATATGCATTTGACGCATTAGAACCACACATCGATAAAGAAACTATGGAGATTCACCATGATAAACACCACAACACTTATGTAACAAAATTAAATGCAGCTGTAGAAGGTACTGACTTAGAAGCTAAATCAATCGAAGAAATTGTAGCTAACTTAGATAGTGTTCCTTCTGATATTCAAACTGCAGTAAGAAATAACGGTGGCGGACACTTAAACCACTCATTATTCTGGGAATTATTAACACCTAATTCAGAAGAAAAAGGTGAAGTAGTAGATAAAATTAAAGAACAATGGGGTTCTTTAGATGAATTCAAAAAAGAATTCGCTGACAAAGCTGCAGCTCGTTTTGGTTCAGGTTGGGCTTGGTTAGTTGTTAATAATGGTCAATTAGAAATCGTTACAACTCCAAACCAAGATAACCCATTAACTGAAGGTAAAACACCTATCCTAGGCTTAGATGTTTGGGAACATGCTTATTACCTTAAATATCAAAACAAACGTCCAGATTATATCAGTGCTTTCTGGAATGTTGTTAACTGGGAAAAAGTTGACGAATTATACAACGCTGCTAAATAATTTAACAGTATTTACTAGAGTCTGGAACTTTAATAGTTTTCCAGACTCTTTTTTTATCAAAATGATAGAAAAATTTCTGATTTTCATATATCATTTTAAAGAGATACTTTGAATAGAGGTAGGTTGTTTTGCTTAAAAGATTAAAGGAAAAATCAAATGATGAAAAAGTAAGAAACACCATGAATCGAAGAATAAATTTTATCTTTGGTTTAGTTGTGTTTATTTTTGCAATTATGGTATTAAGGCTTGGCTATTTACAGATTGCACAAGGTTCACATTATAAACAGTTAATTAAAAATGATGAGAATATTACCGTGAATGAATCTGTACCTAGAGGACGCATTGTAGACCGTAATGGTAAGGTCTTAGTAGACAATGCATCTAAGATGGCTATTACATATACAAGAGGACGTAAGACATCGCAAAAAGAGATGCTCGAAACAGCTAAAAAGTTATCTTCATTAATTAAGATGGATACAGACAAAATTACTGATCGAGATAAAAAGGATTTTTGGGTCACTTTACATCCCCAAAAAGCCAAAGACTTAATGAAAAAAGAGCAGTCTATGTTAGAAGATGGAAGCATCTCTCAAGAACAATATGATGAACAACAACGTAAGAAAATCGGTAAAAAGCAATTAAGCGAATTATCCAAAAAAGATTTACAAATTTTAGCTATTTATCGAGAAATGAATGCGGGTAGTACATTGGACCCTCAAACAATTAAAAATGAAGATGTTACAGAAAAAGAATATGCAGCAGTATCTCAACAATTATCTAAATTGCCAGGTGTTAATACATCTATGGATTGGGATAGAAAATATCCTTATAAAGATACGCTAAGAGGTATTTTTGGTGATGTATCTACGTCAACAGAAGGTTTACCAAAAGAACTAACCGAGCAATATTTATCTAAAGGCTATTCACGAAATGATCGAGTAGGGAAATCATACCTAGAATATCAATACGAAGATGTACTTCGTGGTAAAAAGAAACAAATGAAGTATACAACTGATAAATCTGGTAAAGTCATCAATTCTGAAGTCGTTAATCCTGGTTCAAGAGGACATGATTTACAGTTAACAATAGATATTGACCTACAGAAAAAAGTAGAATCTCTTTTAGATAAACAAATTGCAAAGCTACGTAGTCAAGGTGCTAAAGACATGGACAATGCAATGATTGTTGTCCAAGACCCTAAAAACGGGGATATCTTAGCTATGGCAGGTAAACAAATTAGTAAAAACGGTAAATTAACGGATTATGATATCGGAAACTTTACAGCACAATTTGCTGTAGGTTCTTCTGTTAAAGGTGGTACATTACTTGCCGGATATCAAAATAAGGCTATTAAAGTTGGAGAACAAATGGTTGATGAACCATTAAAATTCCAAGGTGGACTAACAAAACGTTCTTACTTTAATAAAGATGGTCGTGTAACTATTAATGATAAAGAAGCGTTAATGCATTCATCTAACGTTTATATGTTTAAAACAGCCTTGAAATTAGCAGGAGATCCATATTATTCAGGCATGCCATTACCTAATGATATCTCAATTGCAGGGCAAAAACTTCGTAAAGGGCTAAATCAAGTTGGTTTAGGTGTTAAAACAGGTATCGATTTACCAAATGAAACAAATGGTCAAATTGAACCATTAACAAATAATCCAGGTAATTATCTAGATTTGTCTATTGGTCAATATGATACGTATACACCTTTACAATTGTCACAATACGTTTCAACTATTGCTAATAATGGATACAGAATTCAACCACATATTGGACTTTCTATACACGATGCAACAAATAAAGATGAATTAGGTCCAGTAAAAAGAAAAGTAAAAGGAAATGTATTAAACAAAGTTAATAATTCTCAAAAAGAAATTGATGAAGTGAAAGATGGCTTTAAAATGGCATTTAACGAAAAAGATGGAACAGGATATGCTAGTTTCAAAGATACAGTAGTACCTTCAGCAGGTAAGACAGGAACAGCTGAGGTATTCCAAGATGGTGAACCAAGAGTAAATTCGACATACATTGGTTATGCACCAATTAAAGATCCAAAATTAGCTTTCTCAATAGTTTATACGAATCAACCTGTACCGCCTCCTTGGTTAAATGGTGGAGATTTAGGAAGAGATGTCATTAATTATTACTTTAAAGATAAAGATAAAAATGGTGATAGTACAGAAAACTAGTCGTTTCATTTAATTCTATTTAGTATTATTTTCAAAAGTATTACTATTGATTCTTAAAATTTACTTTGCATTTAATAAACTAATTGGTATAATGTAAAGGTCGTATTTAGAAAAGGTAAGGAGGAATAATCATGCGCGTTAATGTTACATTAGCTTGTACAGAATGTGGTGAAAGAAACTACATCTCTACAAAAAACAAAAGAACAAACCCAGAACGTATTGAAATGAAAAAATACTGTGCACGTGATAATAAACAAACTTTACACCGTGAAACTAAATAATTAATTTATTTAACTAAACAAATATTCAATACAAAAAGACGGAAATCTAAATTTAGATTCCGTCTTTTATTTTTAAGCAATGCTTAACATTAGTTAAATTTTGACAATCATTCTACAGAATTTTGAACAATATCTTCAATATAGAAATGGTATTCACTAATATACGATTCAACTTAATGACATAAAATTATATAAACGTTATAATATGGAATAGTAAAAGTAGGTGAAAAAATGAATAAAAAAGATATAAGATCGTCTATTTTAACCACAATGAAAAAACATTCTAATACTGAAAAAAATATTGCTGATGATTGGTTAGCCAATCAATTTTTTAATTCTCAATCATATCAAGAGGCAACATCAATTGGTATAGTTTTATCCTTACCGCATGAAGTTAATACATATATAATTATTCAACAATCACTGAAAGATCATAAAAAAATATTTGTTCCTGAAGTAGACTACAAATCCAAATTGATGACTTTTAAACAATTATTAGATTTGAATGAAATAGAACGTGATGCAAAAGGGATTTATCATTCCATTTCAAATACTCAAACCACAGATCAATTAGATTTAGTTGTCGTCCCCGGTGTCGGATTTAAAAGTGATGGATATAGGATAGGATATGGGGGCGGTTTTTATGATCGTTTTATTTCAAATTTTAATCCGAAAACAATTAGTTTATTATATGATTTTCAATTAATTGATTTTGAACCGGATAAACACGATCAGCCTGTAGATGAGTTGATTATATATAAAAGCCGCAAATGGAGGCAAAAATGAACATAAAAAAACAATTTTGGAAAACCATATATTACTGGATTAGATATTTAAATTATGATGTTATAAGTAGGGAAAAAGATGACCAAGAAATATGGTTAAGTAATAAAAAGAAAAAAAGTATAGTCATATTTTCAAATTATGTTACTACCACGCAAGAAATTCGTTTTGATAAAAGTAAAATAATTGAAAATAAAGAAAAAATTGAATCAAATGTTGGATACAAACCTTCATCCATTCAATTTTATTACTTTACAGACAAATCAATAACAACAGATGCTTTAGACGGAACATATCCTTTAAAATTGAAATTCAAAATTATAAATGAAGATAGAGATTTAGAACGCGCGATGCCTAATGTTTTCTTAACTAAATTGTTTAAACGTGATGATTCAAAAAAAACAGCTATCTCATATAGAAATAAAGTACTATCGAACAATATTTTAGATAAACATATGCAACGTTTTTCACCCGTTACTTATATATTAATTATATCGAATGTTATCTTATGGTTATGTATGATACTTTATTTCAACCGCTTTTCTGATATAAAATTACTTGATGTAGGTGGGTTAGTACATTTTAATGTTGTTCATGGTGAGTGGTATCGATTAGTGACATCAATGTTTCTACACTTTAATTTTGAACATATTTTGATGAATATGTTATCACTTTACATTTTTGGTAAAATTGTAGAATCAGTGTTAGGATCCTGGAAGATGTTGGCTATTTATTTATTTGCTGGCATTTTCGGTAACTTCGTATCATTATCTTTTAATACAACTACAATTTCCGTTGGTGCTAGTGGTGCAATCTTTGGACTAATAGGTTCAATTTTTGCCATTTTATATTTAAGTAAAACATTTGATAAAAGAGTAATTGGTCAATTATTAATTGCATTGGTTATTTTAATTGGTCTATCATTATTCATGTCAAATATTAATGTTATGGCTCATTTAGGAGGATTTATTGGTGGACTACTAATCACCTTAATTGGCTATTATTTTAACGTAAACCGTAATATATTTTGGATATTATTGATTGTCTTATTAGTGCTTTTTGTGGCAATGCAAATTAGAATATTTAGTATTAAAGAGGATAATATTTATGACAAATTAATACGAGATCAAATGTTATCAGGACACTATGATGAAGCCAAAAAAATTGTTAATCAATCTATTAAAAAAGATTATGCAGATGATCAAACATATTATTTAAGTGGATTGATCACTGCTACTAAAAGTTCTAAAGCCGAAGCTATGGCAGACTGGGAACGTGGGTTAAGATATTTTCCCAATTCGGCTACATTAAATTATGAAATGGCAATAGCCAACCGTTCATTAAAAGATAATGATAAAGCTTTAAAATATATAAAAAAAGCGGTAAAAGCTAACCCTAAAAATTCTCAATATAAAAATTTAGAAAAAGAGTTGAGTGAAAAAAGTGACTCGTAAACTTAATAATTTTTATGATGTTTTACAGTTATTAAAAAAATATGGATATATCATCTATTTCAAAGATCCTCAAGATATGTATGAAATGATGTTACAAGAAATCAAATCTTTATACCATTTTGAGTTATTAACCAAAGATGAATATCTTAAATGTATAATGATAATAAACCAAAGAAGGAATGAACATAAATGACGAAAATTATTTTAGCTGCAGATATTGGTGGGACTACTTGTAAATTAGGTATATTTAATACTAATCTCGACCGTATTGAAAAATGGTCAATCCATACAGATACAACTGATCATACAGGAAAATTACTTTTAAAAAATATACATGAATCATTTGAAGAAAAAGTTGCTGAACTAGGTTATGAGATGTCAAATGTTATCGGAGTGGGAATTGGTGTTCCTGGACCGGTAGACTTTGAAACTGGCGTAGTTAATGGTGCTGTCAATTTACATTGGGAAGATAGTGTTAACGTTACTGAAATTTATCAAAGTTTCATAGATTGCCCAGTCTATGTTGATAACGATGCGAACGTTGCAGCATTAGGTGAAAAACATAAAGGCGCAGGTAAAGGCGCTGATGATGTTGTTACCATCACTTTAGGAACAGGCCTTGGTGGCGGCATTATTTCAAATGGTGAATTGGTACATGGCCATAATGGTTCTGGTGCTGAAATAGGTCACTTTAGAGCTGACTTTGATCAACGATTCAAGTGTAATTGTGGTAAATCCGGTTGTATAGAAACTGTTGCCTCTGCTACTGGTGTTGTTAATTTGGTTAATTTTTATTATCCTAAATTAACTTTTAAATCATCAATCCTACAACTCATTAAAGATAATAAAGTAACAGCTAAAGCAGTATTTGATGCAGCTAAAGAAGGTGACCAATTCTGTATTTTCATTACTGAAAAAGTCGCTAATTATATTGCATACTTATGTAGTATTTTAAGTGTAACTAGCAATCCTAAATACATTGTATTAGGTGGAGGCATGTCTACAGCAGGACTAATCTTAGTAGAAAATATTAAAACTGAATACCGTAACTTAACATTTACGCCTGCACAACAAGATACTGAAATTGTACAAGCAGAGTTAGGAAATGATGCAGGTATAACTGGCGCAGCTGGCTTAATTAAAACATACATTTTAGATAAAGAGGGTGTGAAATAATGGCAATTGTTGACGTTGTAGTTATTCCAGTAGGTACTGAGGGTCCAAGTGTTAGTAAGTACATTGCTGAGATTCAAACAAAATTAAAAGAATATAAAGATCAGGGCAAAATAGATTACCAATTGACTCCTATGAACACGCTTATCGAAGGTGATTTAAAAGATTTATTTGAAGTAGTACAAGCAATTCACGAATTACCATTTGATAAAGGTTTAGATAGAGTTTGTACCAACATCAGAATTGACGACCGCAGAGATAAATCTAGAAAAATGAATGATAAGTTAAAATCTGTACAAAAACATTTAGATAATGGTGGGGAGTAAATCATGAGAATCTCTAGTTTAACTTTAGGGTTAGTAGATACCAACACGTACTTTATAGAAAATGATAAAAAAGTATTACTTGTGGATCCATCTAGTGAAACAGATAAAATTGTTAAAAAGTTAAATCAAATTAACAAACCTTTAGAAGCAATAATACTTACTCATGCACATTATGATCATATCGGGGCATTAGACGATATTATAAATAAATACAATGTACCAGTATATATGCATAAAGAAGAATTTGACTTCTTAAACGATCCAGAAAAAAATGGTGCATCAAAATTTAAACAATACGGTATGCCACAAGTAATTAGTCAGGCGAATCCTGAAGCACTTGATGAAGGTCAGGCACAAATAGGGGATTTCACATTTAATGTATTGCATACACCTGGACACTCGCCTGGAAGTTTATCATTTGTATTTGATGAATTTGCAGTCGTAGGCGATACTTTATTTAATAATGGTATTGGTAGAACTGATTTATATAAAGGTGATTATGAAACCCTAGTTGATTCTATTAAAGATAAATTATTTGAATTAGATGGCGATTTACCATTATTCCCTGGACATGGACCATATACCACAGTCGACGATGAACAATTGAATCCATTTTTAAATGGTTAAAGTAAATTTAACACCTCCTACGTAAATATAAGTAGGAGGTGTTTCTTTGAAGATATTATTTCAAGAAATAATTAATAAAGCTATAGTTTATAAAGCAAGTGATGTACATTTTATTCCAATGGAACATTATGTTCATATAAAATTCAGAGTGAATGATACTTTAACATCATATGAAACTCTTGATATCGGAATTTATCGTAAATTACTTGTTTTTATGAAATTTCAAGCAGGATTGGATGTGTCGACGCAGCAAATCGCTCAAAGTGGTCGTTACACATATAAATTAAGATCAGTTTATTACTTACGTATTTCAACTCTCCCTTTATCAATCGGTAGTGAAAGTTGTGTAATTAGAATAGTGCCTCAATATTTTCAAAATAAAAAGGAAACTTATGAATTTAACGATTTTAAACATTTAATGAATAAGAAACAAGGATTATTGCTTTTTACAGGACCAACTGGTTCAGGTAAAAGCACACTCATGTATCAAATGGTTATGTACGCGCAAAAAGAATTGAATCTCAATGTCATATCTATCGAAGACCCCGTAGAACAAATTTTAAAAGGTATTACTCAAATCTCAGTGAATACTAAAGCCGGTATTACTTATGCAAGTTCATTTAAAGCCATACTTCGGTGCGATCCAGATGTTATTTTGATTGGAGAAATCAGAGACGCTGAAATAGCAAAATATGTGTTTCAAGCAAGCTTGAGTGGCCATTTAGTATTAAGTACATTACATGCTAATGATTGCAAAGGGGCATTGTTAAGATTATTAGAGATGGGTATTACGATTCAAGAACTATCACAAGCTATCAATTTAATATCTAACCAACGTTTAATAACCACTTCAAGCCAACGACGCCAATTAGTTTGTGAACTTATGTTCAAAAATCAAATCAATTACTTTTTTGAACATAATCAAACAATGCCTAGATCTTTTAAGCGACTATCTTCAAAACTAGATGATATGACTAAAGAGGGAATTATATGTGAAACAATTGCTGATAAATATATTTAATCAATCTAAGCGAAAATGTTTAACCAAAGTCGAACAGTTAGATTTGATGCAACGATTACATCAATTACTAACAAATGGATTCACATTATACGAATCCTTTAAATTTTTGAACTTGCATTTTAAATATAAAGGCGACAAAACTCAAATGGAACTTATGGCGAAGATAGAAAATGGTGCACATTGCTATGAAGTCTTTCAATATTTAGACTTTTCCAATGATATCATTACTCAAATATACCTAGCTGAAAGATTTGGAAATCTGGAGGCTACTTTACATGAATCAATACTTTTTTTAAAAAAGCAAATTCAAGTTAAACAAAGTGTTATTAAAACGATTCAATACCCTGTTGTATTAATGATTATATTTTTCCTTATCTTAATGCTTTTAAATTTCACTGTAATACCTCAATTCAAAGAACTATATCAATCAATGAATATTGCATTATCACCACTCCAATTAGTACTTTCCTCATTTATATCTGGACTTCCATTTTTCATTTTATTTCTCACTTGTATTATTTTAGTTATTGTTATCCTCATTCATACTAGTTATAGAAATATGCCTACAATCAAACAAATTCATTTAATGAGCAATCTACCTATTATAAAAAGCTACTATAAAATTTTTAAAACATATCAATTATCTAATGAACTTGCTCATTTTTATAGAAATGGAATTAATCTTCAACTTATCGTAGAAATCTTTCAGCAATCAAATAGTAATCAATTCCACCAATATTTAGGCGATATAATTTTAAAACAGTCCAATCAAGGTGAAAAACTTCCTAATATTTTAAAGCAATTTAAGTGCTACGAAAGTGATTTGATCAAATTCATAGAACAAGGTGAAAAGAGCGGAAAGCTTGATATTGAATTAACACTATATAGTCAAATACTTGTACATCAATTTGAAATATTAGCGAAACGACATATCAAATTCATCCAACCAATAATATTTCTAATGCTAGGTATATTTATTGTTACTTTATATTTATCTATCATGCTACCAATGTTCGATATGTTGCAATCAATTAATTAGAGGTGTCATATAATGAGAAAACATAAATACTCACTTAAAACTAAAGCTTTCACCTTAATAGAAATGCTTTTAGTATTATTAATCATAAGTTTATTACTTATTTTAATTATACCTAATGTCGCCAAACAGACGGCACATATTCAATCAACTGGCTGCGATGCACAAGTTAAAATGATAAATAGCCAAATTGAAGCGTATACTTTAAAACATAATAGAAATCCAAATACTATTCAGGATTTAATTACAGAAGGATATATTAAAGAGAATCAAAAAAGTTGTAAAACAGGTGAAACAATTTCAATAAGTAATGGCGAAGCGATTGCAAATTAAAGCGTATAATTACATAGAAATATTAATGGTATTATTCATTTTGTCTATACTATTGTTGTGTACTTTAAGCAGTAAAAATCTTTTAACATTATCAATGTCTAATGATGAAATGAATATTAATCTACTAATAACTCAATTGAATTATATAAAATCAAAAGCAATTAGCGAAAAACAATCAATCACTTTAATGTTTAATCATCAATCTTCTCATATAAATGTTAAAGAAGAACATGGTAAAAAGTATCAAATAAAAATAAAAGATGGGAAGATCATAAAGATAACGAAAATAAATCTAATTACCTTTGATAAAAATGGCAATGTTAATCATTTTGGTTCGTTAAATATAAAAATGAAACATTCAATATACAAAGTCATATTTCATATTGAGAAAGGACGAATAAGGTATACCAAACTATAAAATAAAGGGCAGTTTCATGCTGGATAGCTTATTTGCATTTTTTATTATGAGCATAATCACCTTAACATTTATTGAAATGATCAATCATTTAATGATTAATTATCAAAATCAATTAGATAATATCGAGATGCAAAAAATAACCATTGTAAGCTTAAATAAATTTGATTTAGATCATTTGAAGCAAGGAGTTAAAATAGATGATTTTACAATTAAATTGTCTAATAAGGAAATTTGTACCACAAATAACCAAAATCAAAAGCGCTATTGTATTAAAAAATAAACTACCTAGTTTTACATTTATTGAAATGATTTTTTCATTATTGATAACTATAGTCCTACTAAGTACAGTACCATTGACTATCAAAATTATTAGTCAATATAAACAAATTGCTTTAGAAAATAGTTCAATAGAATTTGAATTATTTCATAGCGATTTGTTAAAAGAACAAAAAAAGGATGCACTTAAACCAATTATTAAAGATAAACATACTTTACACTTAATCAATAAAGAAAAGAATGCAGAATATATTTTCAAAAACAATAAAATATATAAACAAATAAATGGTAAAGGCAATATTACATTGCTGAATCAAGTCAGTATGGTAAAAATGATAAAGTCGAACGATAATATCATCAAAATAATTTTGAAAGTAGGAAATCCGAATTATAATCAATACAAAACATTATTTTTATAAACAAAAAGCCTTTATTAGTCCATTCTTGATGATTATTTTTTCTTTATATTTAACAGTTATATCTTTTTATATTACTCAATATAGTTTAAAATTAAAGACAACACATAACTTAGAAAAAATATATAAAGAAGTTATCGTTAATAAGCTTATAGAGGTTGATGTTGTTGAAAAATCTAGAAATACCAATCATTCTAATAGGATTCATGGGAACCGGTAAAACAACAGTAGGTCAATATTTGATGAATCAATTACATCTAAGTTATGTAGATCTAGATGAGTATATCGAGCAAAGAGAAAGCATAACTATTCCTGAAATATTTGATGAAAAGGGAGAATCTTACTTTAGAAAATTAGAATTTAAATATTTGAATGAATGTATCAACCAATTTGATATCATTTCTACTGGTGGTGGAATAATAGAAAATGATGCTTCATTAGATCTTTTAAAAAAACAGAAGCAAGTCATATGGTTAGATTGTGATATTAAGATTGTCTTTAATAGAATAGTGAATGATCCCCATCGTCCTAATGCGAATAATAAGTCCCTAGAACAACTAAAAAACTTGTATTTATCAAGGATTTCAAGATATAATGAAATCGCATTCATGAAAGTGAATAGTAATCAAAATGTATCTGAAATTTATCAAGAAATAACAACTTTATTAAGTAGCGATTGATCAGTATTAGAGAGCATAAAAAGATAACTTTTTATCGCCGAAGGTGCAAGTAATTTTATTACGAAACTCTCAGGCAAAAGGATAATACTGTAACGCGTTCCTGGAAAAAATATTTAAACAGGGTAGCAAGTTTTGCTATCCTGTTTTTAAATAAATATAGGGGGTTTTCAAATGACAAGTGAGTTAAAAAAGACGCCATTATATCAAAATTACGTAGACAGTGGTGCTAAAATAGTAGAATTTGGTGGATGGGCAATGCCTGTTCAATTCTCAAGTATTAAGGAAGAACACAACGCTGTTAGATATGAAATCGGACTTTTCGATGTAAGTCATATGGGAGAAATTGAAATTCAAGGTAATGATGCGAAATCTTTTGTACAATATATTTTATCCAATGACACTAATAATCTAACAGATTCTAAAGCACTATATACTGCATTATGTAATGAAGAAGGTGGCATTATTGACGACTTGGTTACATATAAACTAGCAGATGATGACTATTTATTAGTGGTTAATGCTGCCAATACTGATAAAGACTTTAAATGGATTGAAAAACATGTTAAATCTTTTGAAGTTGAAGTTAAAAATGTATCTGAACAATATGGCCAATTAGCACTTCAAGGTCCTAAAGCTAGAGACTTAATGCAAAAATTAGTAGATATAGATATTTCTGAAATGGGAATGTTTGAATTTAAAAAAGATGTTCAATTATTCAATAAAAATGTAATTCTTTCACAATCTGGCTATACTGGTGAAGATGGCTTCGAGATATATTGTGATGCCAATGATACAGTAGCAATCTGGGAATGTTTACTTGAATATGATGTAACACCATGTGGTCTAGGAGCCAGAGATACTCTTAGATTAGAAGCAGGACTTCCATTACATGGTCAAGATTTAACAGAATCTATAACACCATATGAAGGTGGTATCGCATTTGCTGCTAAACCATTAATTGATGATGACTTTATTGGTAAATCTGTTTTAAAAGATCAAAAAGAAAATGGATCATCTAGAAGAACAGTTGGTTTAGAACTTTTAGATAAAGGTATCGCTAGAACTGGCTATGAAGTATTAGACATAGATGGTAATCAAATTGGAGAAGTCACTTCAGGAACAAAATCTCCTTCGTCTGATAAATCAATTGCATTAGCTATTATTAATAGAGATGCATTTGAAATGGGTCGAGAGTTATTAGTACAAGTAAGAAAAAGACAGGTAAAAGCTAAAATCGTTAAGAAAAATCAAATCGAAAAATAGAACAAAGGGGTGGACAAGTTGAGTCATCGTTATATTCCATTAACTGATCAAGATAAGCAAGACATGTTAGACACTATTGGTGCGAAATCTATTAATGAATTATTTGGAGATGTGCCTTCTGACATTTTATTAAATAGAGATTTAGGTATCGCCAGTGGAGAAGCAGAAACTACTTTACTTAAACGACTAAACAAAGTTGCAAGTAAAAATATTACTAAAGAAACACATACTTCTTTCCTTGGCGCAGGTGTTTATGATCATTATGCACCATCAGTTGTAGATGCAATGATTTCTAGATCTGAATTCTATACTGCTTATACACCATATCAACCTGAGATTTCTCAAGGAGAATTGCAAGCAATTTTTGAATTCCAAACATTAATTTGTGAATTAACTAATATGGATGTAGCAAATTCATCAATGTATGATGGTATGACTAGTTTTGCAGAAGCATGTATTTTAGCATACAGCCATACTAAGAAAAATAAAATTGTCGTTTCAAAAGGACTACATTACCAAGCTTTACAAGTTTTAAACACATACGCTAAAACTCGTGAAGAATTCGAAGTTGTAGAAATTGATTTAGATGGTACGATTACTGATTTAGAAAAATTAGAACAAGCTGTAGATGATAATACTGCAGCAGTTGCCGTTCAATATCCTAACTTCTTTGGTTCAATAGAAGATCTTGAAAAAATTCAAAGCTTTATTGAAGGTAAAAAAGCATTATTTATCGTGTATGCAAATCCATTAGCATTAGGTTTATTAACACCACCAGGTTCATTCGGTGCTGATATTGTTGTTGGTGACACACAACCATTTGGTATCCCTGCACAATTTGGTGGACCACATTGTGGTTATTTTGCAACTACAAAAAAATTAATGCGTAAAGTACCAGGTAGACTCGTGGGTCAAACACAAGATGACGAAGGAAATAGAGGTTTCGTTCTCACTTTACAAGCTCGTGAACAACATATCCGTCGTGATAAAGCGACATCAAATATTTGTTCTAACCAAGCATTAAATGCATTAGCTTCGTCAATCGCAATGTCTGCATTAGGTAAACAAGGTGTTTATGATATTGCTGTGCAGAACTTTGAACATGCAAATTATGCTAAGCAAGCATTTAAAGAAGCTGGGTTCAATGTATTAGAAGGTACTTCATTTAATGAATTCGTTGTTGAATTTAATAAATCAATCACTGAAGTTAATAAGGCATTAGCAGAAGAAGAGATTATTGGAGGCTTCGACCTAAGTGTTGTTTCTAATGAGTTTGAAAATCATATGTTAATAGCTGTTACTGAGTTAAGAACAAAAGATGAGATTGATACATTTGTTAAGAAAGCTGGTGAAATTAATGGTAAGTAAATCAAGCCCACTTATTTTTGAAAGATCTAAAGAAGGAAGATATGCCTATTCTTTACCGCAAAGCGATATTAACAATAAATCATTTGAATCTATTTTAGATGATAAATTTATTAGAAAAGAAAAAGCAGAATTTCCTGAAGTAGCAGAATTAGATTTAGTACGTCACTATACAGAATTATCTAATAAAAACTTTGGTGTAGACTCAGGATTCTATCCTTTAGGATCTTGTACTATGAAATACAATCCTAAAGTAAATGAAAAAGTAGCTAGAATTCCTGGATTTAGTGAAGCACATCCATTACAAGATGAAAATCAAATTCAAGGTTCTCTTGAAATTATTTATAATTTACAAGAAGAACTTAAAGAAATAACAGGTATGGATGAAGTGACGCTTCAACCAGCTGCTGGTGCACATGGTGAATGGACTGCACTAATGATTTTTAAAGCGTATCATCAAAATAATGGAGAAGGACATCGTGATGAAGTTATTGTACCTGACTCAGCTCACGGAACAAACCCTGCTTCAGCATCATTTGCAGGTTTTAAATCAGTAACGGTTAAATCAAATGAACGCGGCGAAGTAGATATTGATGACCTAAAACGTGTTGTTAATGAAAACACTGCAGCTATTATGTTAACAAATCCAAATACTTTAGGTATTTTTGAAAAGAATATTATGGAAATCAGAGAAATTGTCCATGAAGCAGGAGGATTATTATACTATGATGGTGCTAACCTAAATGCCATCATGGATAAAGTACGTCCTGGTGATATGGGATTCGATGCTGTACATTTAAATCTCCATAAAACATTTACAGGCCCTCATGGAGGTGGCGGCCCTGGTTCAGGACCAGTCGGTGTCGTGAAGGAATTAGCTAGTTACTTACCTAAGCCAATGGTTATAAAAGAAAATGACTATTTCAAATATGATAATGATATTAAAAACTCAATTGGACGAGTAAAACCATTTTACGGTAACTTTGGAATCTATTTAAGAGCCTATACTTATATTAGAACAATGGGTGCTCAAGGATTAAAAGAAGTTTCTGAAGCGGCAGTATTAAATGCTAATTATCTTAAAGCAAGATTAACTGATCATTTTGAAATTCCATATAAACAATACTGTAAACATGAATTTGTATTAAGTGGAATTAAACAAAAACAATATGGTGTTAGAACTTTAGATATGGTCAAACGATTATTGGACTTTGGTGTACATCCACCTACAATTTACTTCCCATTAAATGTTGAGGAAGGAATGATGATTGAACCTACTGAAACAGAATCTAAAGAAACGTTAGATCATTTTGCTGATACGTTAATTCAAATTGCTAATGAGGCGAAAGAAGACCCAGATAAAGTACTTGAAGCACCTCATACTACAATTATCGATAGATTAGATGAAACGACTGCAGCAAGAAAACCTATTCTTAAATTTGAAAACTTGCACGCTGAAAAATAATATATTACTTCAAAAACCATTCCTTTACCTAGTTAATTGTAGAGGGATGGTTTTTTGAATAAAAAAATGAGTGAAAAGTATAAGGCATTAATTTGCCTCAAACGTTTCACTCATAATTCATAAATATTATTCTAGGCCGAGCCTAACTATTTTTTGGACTTGATTTTGCCAGTCCATTTTTTATAGCCGCCTTTAAGCATATAAAGATCTGTATAGCCGTTTTTTCTTAACATACGAGCAGCACGATAACTAGCAATACCATTTGCATCACAAAGATAAATAGGTTGGTCTTTTCTTAGACCTTGAAATCTTTGTTTAAACATAGTAATGGGAATATTTCGAGCGCCATTGATGTGACCATAATCATAGTCAACTTTTTCTCTCACATCAACCACTTGTGCTTTACGTAAGCCTTTATGAAAATCATTTTGGTCTAATTCTTTAACAGCTCGCTTATTAAGAATTTGTTGAACGACCATATAACCAATTATTATAACTAATATAATAATTGCAATATACAAAGAGATACTCATGTTGCATCCTCCCTAATTTACCGATATTATAATTATAAGACTGTTAGAACAAATTATCAAAATATTTTTATGATATCACAGATGTTTTAATAATTTATTCAAAATTAATAAGCAAAATAGCAAATTTTGTTACTAAGCATTCATTTAATGGGGGATTTTAATCATGACAGAAACATGGAACTTTATTAATACTGGTAGTCACGATCCATATTATAATATGGCAATGGATGAAGCATTACTTAATTTCGTATCTAGAGGTGAAATTGATCCTGTCATTCGTTTCTATACTTGGGACCCAGCCACATTATCAATCGGCTATTTCCAACGATTAACTAAAGAAATTGATATCGAAAAAGTGAAAGAAAAGGGCTATGGACTTGTAAGACGCCAAACTGGTGGTAGAGGCGTATTGCATGACAAAGAGTTAACTTATAGTGTTATAGTACCTGAATCACATCCTAAAATGCCATCAACGATAACAGAAGCTTATAGAGTAATTTCACAAGGATTATTAGAAGGATTCAAAAACCTAGGCTTCGATACTTATTTTGCTGTTCCTCGTTCTAAAGAAGAAAGAGAGAAATTAAAGCAACCTCGTAGCTCTGTATGCTTTGATGCACCAAGTTGGTATGAGCTTGTAGTAGAAGGCCGCAAAATAGCTGGTAGTGCTCAGACACGTCAAAAAGGTGTCATTCTACAACATGGATCTATATTACAAGATATAGATATCGATGAACTATTTGATTTGTTCATTTTCAAACATGATCGTTTAAAAGCAAAAATGAAAGAAGCTTTTGTAGACAAAGCAGTGGCCATCAACGACATATCAGAACAACATATTACTTTAAATGAAATGGAAAAAGCATTTGAAGATGGCTTCAAAAAGGGATTACAGATTACGTTTAAACCACTAACATTAACTGATGCACAATTAGAAGAAGTAAGAGCATTGGAAGAAAAATTCCGTTCAGACGATTGGACCTATAGAAAATAAAAAATGAATCAATACAAAAAGCAGTAGTCAATCAAATCTATTTGATAATGATGACTACTGCTTTATTATAATTTGTTTATTATTTACGTTTACGATACTTACGTTGCGCTCTTTTATACTTACGCTGTTCTTCTGTTAAGAAGAAGAAATAATATATAAGATATATCACTAAAACTAAAATTGCAAAGCTAATTAACATTCTAACGATTGAAAATAGAAACACATCTAAATTCATAATTAAACCAAATGCTGCAATAGCTAGTACAATATAAAACCAAATATTTTTCATTGAAATTCACCTAATTCTAATTTGCATCTGTTTGTATAGTCGATAATTTTTGTTGACCTTTTTCTATTTTCTTTTTATCTTTTTCTTGATATCCTGTTTCAATTTTATCAAAGGCAGAAGTAATATCTTTATTTAAACTGCTAATATTTTTTTTAGTTTGTTTATCTTCACTAGTCATAGAATCTTCATCGATATCAGAATTATACGTATTATACGCATCTTCTAAATCCGAAGATATCGTCGATAATTTCTTTTGGATTGATTGACTACCTTTATTTTTAGTTACATCAGGTTTAATGTTATTATACTTATCAACCGCACTTGCTACATTGTCATAATACGTAGAACTCGCCTTTAAATTTTTCTCTTTTTTCTTATTATCTGCTGTTTGTTTGCCATTCTCTTTATCTTTTTGTAATCCTGCAATCGTCGACTTTTGATTACTAATGTCTTGATTTAATTGTTGAATATCTAATTTTAATTGATGATTGTCATCTCTTAATTTTGTAGTTTTATCTTCGAGTGGTGCAAGATTTTGACTACCACAACCAGCTAATAAACAAGATGCGCCAATCACGATTATATATCTCTTCATGATTATCTCCCTAAACTAAAAACTATTATATTATTTATTGATTATGCTATCATTTTAATGTATTCATATAAAATGTACAAACGTTATACAAGATTTGGAGGGGATTCTATGAACAAATTAGGACAAGTACATGAACTTTTAGAACAAAAAAAGCTAGATGCAGTTGTGATTCTTTCAGATTTTAACAGAAGATATTTATCTGAGTTCACAGGCACAAGTGGTGCATTAATTATTTCACCAAACCATCAATATTTGGTTACAGACTTTAGATATATTGAACAAGCAAAAAATCAAGCTTCAGAATTTGAAATCATAAATAGAAAATCTGATTTAATTTCTGAAATAAAAGCAATATTAAAAAAAGAGAACTTAAGTAACGTAGGATTTGAAGGTCATGAAGTTAGTTATGATACTTATATAGAATTAAATAAAGGTATGATAACTTTAATCAGCATTTCTGATGCTATTGAAAAAATCAGAGAGGTAAAATCACAATCAGAAATCGAAATAATCAAAAAAGCTGCTCAAATTGTTGATGAAACATACGATTATATTTTAACAATTGCTAAAGCAGGTATGACAGAACGTGAAGTAAAAGCTGAACTTGAAAGTAAAATGTTACATTTAGGTGCGGATGGTCCATCTTTTGATACAATTGTAGCATCTGGCCATCGAGGCGCTTTACCACACGGTGTTGCAAGTGATAAAATTATTGAGCAAGGTGATATGGTTACATTAGATTTTGGTGCATACTATAAAGGTTATTGTTCAGATATCACAAGAACTTTTGCGATAGGTGAACCAGATCCTAAAATGAAAGAGATTTATGATATAGTATTAAAAGCACAACAAAAAGCGCTCGATGAAATTAAACCGGGTATGACTGTAAAAGAAGCTGATGCTTTATCCCGAGATTTCATTGAAGCACATGGATATGGTGAGGAATTTGGCCATTCATTAGGTCATGGTATTGGTTTAGACATACACGAAGGACCATTACTATCTAAAAATGCATCCGGTCAACTTCAAGTTAATAACTGCGTCACTATCGAACCAGGTATATATGTTGATGGTTTAGGTGGCGTTCGAATTGAAGATGATATATTGATGACAGAAAATGGTTGTGAAGTCTTTACTAAATGCACAAAAGACCTTATTATTTTAAAATAAGCGTGTATATTGAGGAGGAAACTGAATGATTTCAGTAAATGATTTTAAAACAGGTTTAACAATTTCTGTAGATAATGGCATTTGGAAAGTAATTGATTTCCAACATGTAAAACCAGGTAAAGGATCTGCTTTCGTACGTTCAAAATTACGTAATCTAAGAACAGGTGCTATACAAGAAAAAACATTTAGAGCTGGTGAAAAAGTAGAACAAGCTATGATTGAAAATCGTCGTATGCAATACTTATATGCTGATGGAGATAATCATGTTTTCATGGATAATGAAACATTTGACCAAACAGAATTACCAGGTGACTACTTAAAAGACGAATTAAATTACTTAAAAGCCAATATGGAAGTTCAAATTCAATCATATGATGGTGAAGTAATTGGATTAGAATTACCGAAAACAGTAGAATTACAAGTAACTGAAACTGAACCAGGTATTAAAGGTGATACTGCCACAGGTGCTACTAAATCAGCTACTGTTGAGACAGGATATACATTAAATGTACCTTTATTTGTTAACGAAGGTGACATTCTTGTTATCAACACTGGTGACGGAAGCTACATTTCTAGAGGTTAATCTAGAAAGGCAGTTTTAACATTAAGCACATAACTTACAATGTTGTAGGTTATGTGTTTTTTTATGCGAACAATTGGGCGTGCATCTTGCCAATTATTAAATTGTGCACTTGCTTTTTTATATTTTATACTATAAAATTGTATAAAAATACGAAAAGAGGTTTAAGTATGCGTATAAGTATTGTAGGAATCACTGGATATTCAGGGCTAGAACTATTGCGTCTTATACATCATCATCCTCATATTGAGGTATCATCAATACATGCTACTCAATCAATTGGTAATCCTATTTCAGATCTATATCCACATTTAAAGGGGATATGCGATTTAACTGTACAACCATTTGATGCAAATGAAATTATGAAACATAGCGATCTAGTTGTATTCGCAACTCCTAGTGGTATTGCTAGTCAATTATCTCCAGAATTTGTCATTTCAGATTTTCCAGTAGTTGATATTTCAGGCGATCATAGATTACCACCAGATGAATATAAATTATGGTATAAAAAAGAACCAGTTGATTATCATATTCAAAAGCAATTCACATATTGTTTGCCAGAGTTTAATACATCTAAGAACCATCGCTTTATATCAAATCCTGGGTGTTATGCAACTGCAGTTGAACTGGCACTCATTCCTTTGTTACAAAACAAATTGATACAGTTAGACTCAATTATCATTGATGCTAAAAGTGGTTTGTCAGGTGCTGGTAAAAATCCTACAACAGCTAGTCACTTTGTTAATATAAATAACAATTATTTAACTTATAAATTAAACGAACATCAGCATATACCTGAAATAATACAGATGTTAAAACATTACGATCATAATTTACAGAATATTCAGTTTTCCACTTCTTTAATACCTGTTAATAGAGGTATCGTTGCAACCATTTACTGTAAATTAAACAATCCGACATTCACTAATCAGATTACAGCAACATATGAATCACTTTATAAAGATAAGCCATTTATACGCATTCTAAGAACCATGCCACAATTAAATGAAGTTGTCGGAACTAATTATGTAAATTTAGGATTTAGATACAATGATAAAACAAATGTTTTAACAGTTATGGTAGTACTAGATAATTTAATCAAGGGCGCTTCTGGACAAGCACTAAAAAACATCAACCTTATGTATGGTTTTGATGAAACTGAAGGACTATGCAGTGTACCTCCATTAGTGTAGTAAGGAGTTTAAAAAATGAAAGAAATTTTAGGGAATATTGCGAGTCCAAAAGGTTTTTCTGCAGATGGAATTCATACTGGTATCAAAAAAAGAAAATTGGATTTAGGTTGGATTGTGTCCGAATGTCCATCAAGTGTCGCTTATGTTCAAACAACAAACAAAGTCAAAGCAGCACCTTTAATTTTAAATAAAAGAACAATACAAACTAAAGGAAAAATTCAAGCTATCATTGCCAACTCAGGGATAGCCAATGCATGTACAGGAGAAAAGGGTATGGAAGATGCCATTTCAATGCAACAGCAAACATCAGAATCATTAAGTATCAATCAGGATTTAATTTGTGTTGCTTCTACCGGAATTATTGGTCAACGTTTACCAATGGTTAAAGTTAAAAAAGGTATACAACAACTTAACATAGATGGTAATGCTAATCATTTTGCAAAAGCAATTTTAACTACTGATTTAACAACTAAAACATGTGTCGTAAATGAAACATTTGACCAAACGACTGTGACCATGGCAGGTGTTGCTAAAGGTTCTGGCATGATTCACCCAAATATGGCTACAATGCTAGCTTTTATAACATGTGATGCTAATATTTCTACTGAAACATTGCAAGTTGCATTAAAAACAAATATAGATAAAACGTTTAATCAAATTACTATCGATGGCGATACATCTACTAATGATTTAGTGTTAGTTTTATCAAATGGCTTAGCTAAAAATAAAGAAATTTTACCGAACACTGAAGAATTCACAACATTTTGCAATATGTTAGAACATGTCATGCGTTCACTTGCGATACAAATTGCCAAAGACGGTGAAGGCGCTACAAAATTAATTGAAGTGACTGTAGACGAAATGCCAGATGAAATAACCGCAAGAATGATAGCCAAGACAGTTGTGGGTTCCAATTTAGTAAAGACTGCTATTTATGGAGAAGATCCTAATTGGGGACGCATATTCGCAGCAATAGGTTATACACAATCCAACTTTGACATCAATAACGTTGATATTTTAATAGAAGGTATCCCTGTTATGAAAGGTTCAACACCTATCACTTATAACATTGATACGATGCAAAATAAATTAAAAAATAAAGATATTCATATCAACATTAATATGCATCAAGGTAATACCTCAGGTACTGCATGGGGTTGTGATTTAACTTATGATTACGTAAAAATTAATGCATTATATACAACATAGAGGTAACAAAATGAAACAAATTATAGTAATTAAAATGGGTGGCATAGCTATAAAACATTTAACCGAAGATACTCTTATACAAATAAAGCATTGGATTCAACAAAACTATCAAATAATCATCGTCCACGGTGGAGGTAATGTTATAGAATCATTATTGATAAAAGCTAAACACCCCACAATCAAAAAAGATGGATTAAGAGTAACTGCTAAGGAAGATTTACCAATTATTAAGGATGCCCTGTTTAATTATATTGGTAAAGGGTTAGCTAGTGATTTAAAAGCTGTAAACTTAAATGTTAAGCAGTTAAGAGAAGAACAATTTTTAATCATTCAAGCTGATTATTTGGATTATCATCAATACGGTTCAGTAGGTAAAAATATACAAGTAAATGTAAGTGCAATTCAGAAATATTTAAATCAAAATATGATTCCTGTTATAAGTTCTATCGGTTCACATCAAGATGATGATTTAATTAATATCAATGCCGATCATTTAGCAACAGCAATTGCCATCGCAATGAAAGCACAAAAATTAATATTAATGACTGACGTTCAAGGTGTGATAGAACATGGAACTTTGATAAAAAGGTTAAATATTAGCGATGTGCAATCTAAAATAGACAACCGTATCATTACTGGTGGCATGATACCTAAAGTTGAAAGTGCAGTAGCAACAATTAAGGCAGGAGTTAATGAAGTCATAATTGGAAATAATTTATTAACAGGAACCATCATAGAAGGGAACAACAAATGAGTTATTTATTTCAAAATTACAAAAGAACAAATGTCGAATTCGTAAGAGCAGAAGGAAATGAGTTAATTGATACAAACGGTAATAAATATCTCGATTTTTCTTCAGGTATAGGTGTAACAAATTTAGGATTTCACCCATACGTTAAAGAGCAATTACAGATACAAGTTGCCAGTATTTGGCATACACCTAATTTATATTTAAATACGCTACAAGAAGATGTGGCTCAATTATTAGTACGTCAATATGACTATTGTGTATTTTTCTGTAATAGCGGTGCTGAAGCAAATGAGGCTGCTATTAAATTAGCACGTAGATATACGGGCAAACAATCTATTATATGTTTTGACCAATCATTTCATGGCAGAACATATGGTGCAATGTCTGCTACAGGACAAGGAAAAATAAAAGCAGGCTTTGGAGATGTAGTTCCTCACTTTAGTTATGCAAAATTTAATGACATCAATAGTGTGAAATCACTAATCACTAAAGATACAGCAGCTATCATGTTAGAACTTATTCAAGGTGAATCTGGTATACACGTTGCTAAATCAACCTTTATTAAACAATTAAGTCAACTATGTAATGAACATGATATCTTATTAATCGTAGATGAGGTACAAACTGGTATTGGACGAACGGGTAAATGTTTTGCTTTTGAACATTACGATATAGAACCTGATATTATTACTTCTGCTAAAGGACTTGCTAATGGCGTACCCGTAGGCGCTATGTTAGGAAAGCGAAGTTTATCATATGTTTTTGATTATGGTAGTCATGGGTCTACATTTGGTGGGAATAAACTTGCAATGACAGCTGCCAAAGCCACCTTAGAAACCATTAATGATGCACAATTTTTAAATGACGTTTCAAAAAAATCAGAAGAATTATTTACTAAATTAAACAAAGCTTTATTTGACAACCCTCGTATCATTGACATACGTGGCAAAGGATTAATGATAGGTATTGAAACAGATTTAGACTTGTCTCAACTTGTAAACAAAGCACGTCAGCATGGTTTAATCATTTTAACTGCAGGTCAAAACGTTATACGATTATTGCCACCACTAACCATTAGTTCTCAAGAAATTAATCAAGCAGTATGTGTGTTAAAAGACATCTTTAATGAATCATAAATAAAGTTTAATGTGAGGATATGATTAGCTATTATATCCTCACATTTTTATACTTTTAATGAGTTATCTTAACTATCGTCCTTTGATTTGGATTATCTCTCGATACTGTGATTTTAAGCTAACCATTTTATTTCATAATATAGGATATCTTATCATGCTTGAATTGAAAGGTTGTCTCAAGTAAAATAGACGGGTAGATGAAAACAAACTGAAGGAGTCAGTAATAATTATGAACTTTAAAGAAATAAAAGAATTAATAGAGATTCTTGATCAATCAAACTTAACAGAAATTAACATTGAAGATAATAAAGGTAGCGTAGTTAACCTAAAAAAAGAAAAAGAAACTGAAATTATCACACCTCAAGTAGCACAACAACCAGCACCCTCTGTAGCTCAACCTCAAGTTGCTCAATCTGCACCACAAGTGAGTGAAGATACACAATCACAAGAAGTTGTGGCAGATAATTACGAAACTATTAATGCACCAATGGTTGGTACATTTTATAAATCACCATCACCAGAAGAAGGTGCTTACGTACAAGTTGGAGATAAAGTCTCTAATGACACAACTGTTTGTATTTTAGAAGCAATGAAACTATTTAATGAAATTCAAGCAGAAATCTCAGGTGAAATTGTTGAAATATTAGTAGAAGACGGACAAATGGTAGAGTATGGCCAACCGTTATTTAAGGTGAAATAATGAAAAAAGTACTTATTGCAAATCGTGGCGAAATCGCAGTTAGAATCATCAGAGCTTGCCACGAGCTAGGTATTCAAACAGTTGCTATTTATTCAGAAGGAGACAAAGACGCTTTACATACTCAAATTGCTGATGAAGCATATTGCGTTGGTCCAACTCTGTCTAAGGATTCATATTTAAATATTCCTAATATCTTATCAATTGCTACATCAACAGGATGTGATGGTGTTCATCCAGGTTACGGTTTCTTAGCTGAAAATGGTGATTTTGCTGAATTATGTGAAGCTTGTCAATTAAAGTTTATCGGGCCAAGCCATGAATCTATTCAAAAAATGGGTATAAAAGATGTCGCTAAAGCTGAAATGATCAAAGCCAATGTTCCTGTTGTTCCAGGTAGTGAAGGTTTAGTTCATAATATTGACGATGCGAAAAAAGTTGCAAAGAAAATTGGTTATCCTGTCATAATTAAAGCCACAGCTGGTGGTGGTGGAAAAGGTATACGTGTAGCTCGTGATGAGAAAGAACTAGAAACAGGCTATCGAATGACACAACAAGAAGCGGAAACTGCATTTGGTAATGGCGGGTTATATTTAGAAAAATTCATTGAAAATTTCCGTCATATTGAAATTCAAATCATAGGTGACAGTTATGGTAATGTAATTCATTTAGGTGAACGTGACTGTACAATTCAAAGACGTATGCAAAAATTAGTAGAAGAAGCACCTTCACCAATCTTGTCAGAAGAAACACGTCAAGAAATGGGTAACGCTGCTATAAGAGCTGCTAAAGCCGTTAACTATGAAAATGCTGGAACGATAGAATTTATATATGATTTAAATGATGATAAATTCTACTTCATGGAAATGAATACCCGTATTCAAGTTGAACACCCAGTTACTGAAATGGTTACAGGTGTGGACTTAGTTAAACTGCAATTAAAAGTGGCGATGGGTGAAGCATTACCATTTAAACAAAAAGATATCAAAATTAATGGTCATGCGATTGAATTTAGAATTAACGCCGAAAATCCTTACAAAGATTTCATGCCATCTCCTGGTAAAATCACACAATATTTAGCACCAGGTGGATTCGGAGTCAGAATTGAATCTGCATGTTATACTAATTATACAATTCCGCCATATTATGATTCTATGGTTGCTAAACTTATCGTACATGAGTCAACAAGAGATGAAGCAATCATGACAGGTATCAGAGCGTTAAGTGAATATTTAGTTTTAGGAATTGATACTACGATTCCATTCCATTTAAAATTATTAACAAATGATATCTTTAGAAGTGGTGAATTTAATACAAAATTCCTAGAAAAATATAATATTATGGCTGATGACAACCAATAGGAGGTTAAAACAATGGTCAATGTTGCGGATTATTCTCATACAAATTTAGGCAAAATCGAAATTGCTCCAGAAGTTTTATCTGTTATTGCTAGTATTGCTACATCAGAAGTAGATGGCATTACAGGACATTTTGCAGAATTAAAAAATACTAACTTAGAAAAAATTAGTCGTAAAAATTTAAATAGAGATTTAAAAATAGAAGCTCGAGAAGATGGTATTTATATCGATGTTTATTGCGCTTTTAAACACGGTATCAATATCTCTAAAACAGCTAATCAAATTCAGTCTGCTATTTTCAATCAAATTTCTACAATGGCAGCAATTGAACCAAAACAAATTAACGTTCATATTACACAAATTGTAGTAGAAAAATAAATATTAAATTAAGTTAGGTACTAGTATAGAGATGTCATCAATTTAAAATACATCTCAATAGTACCTAATCTTTTATAAATACGTTTGAAGGAGTTATTTATGAGTCGTAAAGAATCAAGAGTTCAAGCTTTTCAAACTTTATTTCAATTAGAAATTAAAGACACTGATTTAACTATCAAAGAAGCAATTAACTTTATTAAAGATGACTACCCAGATTTAGACTTTGATTTTATTAATTGGTTAGTGACTGGTGTTAAAGATCATGAACCCGTATTAGATGAAAAAATCAAACCATATCTTAAAGATTGGTCACTCGAAAGATTACTAAAAACAGATCGTATTATCTTACGCATGGCAACTTTTGAAATATTACACAGTGATACACCAGCTAAAGTAGTCATCAACGAAGCCGTTGAATTAGCAAAACAATTTAGTGATGATGATCATTATAAATTTATCAATGGCGTACTGAGTAACATAAACTAATAAAATTGAGTGATATATATGACTGATTACTTAACAGTTTCGACATTAACAAAATATATTAAGTATAAATTTGATCAAGACCCACATTTACAGTCTGTTCTTATAAAAGGAGAACTTTCAAATTTTAAAAAACATTCAAGTGGGCATTTATATTTCAATGTAAAAGATAAAGAAAGCGTTATTAGTGCAATGATGTTTAAAGGTAGTGCTTCTAAACTCAATTTCGAACCTAAAGAGGGCGATGAAGTACTATTAGAGGCACGTGTATCTGTCTATGAACGTAGAGGCAACTATCAAATATATGTAAATAAGATGCAGCTTGATGGTATTGGTAATCTATATCAAAAATTGGAAGAACTAAAGAAAAAACTTTCAAAAGAAGGTTATTTTGATAATAGTAATAAAAAACCTATACCGCGTTTTCCCAAAAGAATTGCTGTCCTTACTGCAAGTACAGGTGCCGCTATCAGGGATATACATTCAACAATCAATAGTCGCTATCCACTTGTGGAACAAGTACAAATTAGTACATTAGTACAAGGGAAACAAGCCAAAGACGACATTATAGAAAAGATTAAGTATGCAGATCAATTAGATGTAGATACCATTATTGTTGGACGTGGTGGAGGATCAATTGAAGATTTATGGAACTTTAATGAAGAAGAAGTTGTTAAAGCTATATTTGAATGTCAAACGCCAATTATCTCAGCAGTTGGACATGAAACCGATTTTACATTAAGTGATTTTGTGGCTGATGTAAGAGCGGCTACACCAACACAAGCTGCAGTTATGGCAACGCCAGATCAGTACGAATTATTGCAACAAATCAAGCAATATCAATTCACTCTAACTAGACATATTAAACAATATGTGGAACAACATAAAAAGCATCTTGAACATCTAGCCTCGTACTACAAATTTAAACAGCCATCTCTCTTATATGATCAACAAATTCAAAGAAGAGATGATCTTGAGAAGCAATTAAATCAAAAGTTGGCTAGTAAGTTAGAGCAACAACAACATCAATTAAATATTTTGAAACAAAGATTTAATCCAAAACATCTCGAAACGTCTATTGTTAGAAATCAACAACAAAATGGTCAACTTAAATCACGACTAACTCAAAAGATAAATAACGATTTATCACAATATAAAAATGCACTTAAATCAAAAATTGAACAACTGAATCAATTAAGCCCAACAAATACTATGTTACGTGGATACGCAATTGTAAACAAAGATGATGACGTAGTTACAAGTACCAAAGATATGTCGGAAAATGATGAAATTGTTTTAACTATGAAAGATGGACAAATTGATGCTATTGTTAAGAAAGTAAGGTGTAATGATGAGTAAAGAAAAACAAAGCTTTGAAGAAATGATGCAAGAACTTGAGAGCATTGTACAAAAATTAGATAATGAAACTGTATCATTAGAAGAATCTCTAGATTTATATCAACGAGGAATGAAATTATCTACAGCATGCGATTCAACATTAAAAGATGCCGAGAAAAAGGTAAATAAATTAATGCAAGAAGAAGCAGAGGAACAAGATAATGAAGAAACTACAAATGAATGATTTAATTAATGAAATAAATGACGCTCTTAAGAAGTCAATACCAGAGTCTACTCTAAATACGAATTTAGAAGAAAGTATGCTTTATTCTCTTAATGCAGGTGGAAAAAGAATTAGACCTGTATTATTGTTACTTACTTTAGATATGTTAAATGAAGATTATCGTCAAGGTATGCAAAGCGCTTTAGCCTTAGAAATGATTCATACATATTCACTTATTCATGATGATCTTCCAGCAATGGATAATGATGATTATCGTAGAGGCAAGCTTACTAACCACAAAGTATATGGTGAATGGAAAGCCATTTTAGCCGGCGATGCACTTTTAACTAAAGCTTTTGAACTCGTATCTTACGATTCAGCTTTAAGTGACACCAAAAAAGTTAAAGTCATACAAAGACTAGCTTTTGCTAGTGGACATCTTGGTATGGTTGGTGGACAGACACTAGACATGCAAAGTGAAGATAAAGCTATAGATATTTCAACATTAGAATCTATTCATAGAACAAAAACAGGTGCACTACTTACTTTTGCAATTATGAGTGCAGTAGACATTGCCAACACTGATGAACATACATCTGCAATGTTAAATGAATTTAGTGACCATCTTGGATTAATGTTTCAAATCAAAGACGATTTATTAGATATATATGGCGACGAACAAAAGCTAGGTAAAAAAGTGGGTAGTGATTTAGAAAATGATAAAAGTACTTATGTCTCATTATTGAATAAAGGCGGCGCAGAGGATAAATTAAATTATCATCGTAATGAAGCACTCAAATGTTTAGATAAAATAAGTGATCAATATGAAACTACAAATTTAAGAGACATAGTAGATTTATTCTACCATCGTGATCATTAATTTTATTTATTTTTCCATTTTAATCACATAATAGAGGTTAACAGAAATTATTTTCAATTTTTGTTAACCTCGTTTTATGTTCAAAATTAAATTCAAAATTGTTATACAATAATTATTCATCAATATCATCAAAATGCATATAAAGTACGATTAATTTATTTGTATAATAATATTCTTAAAAAACTATATTAACAGTTTTTTAACGTGCTTTATTACCTTGTTTAAAAGGGTGATGAGTAGTAGTTAATAAATGCATATGTTAAAATAACTGTATAAATATTCGTAACTAGAGGTGTTAATTTTGCCAAAAAAATCGGTAAGACATATAAAAATCAGAGAAATAATATCGAATGAACAAATTGAAACACAAGATGAATTAGTTAAACGATTGAATGAATATGAATTAAATGTGACACAGGCGACAGTCTCTCGTGATATTAAAGAATTACAACTAATAAAAGTACCAGCTGCATCAGGCCAATATGTTTATAGTTTACCTAATGACCGTAAATATCATCCTCTTGAAAAACTCGGAAGATATTTAATGGACTCATTTGTAAATATAGAAGGTACCGGTAATCTACTAGTATTAAAAACATTACCAGGTAATGCACAATCTATAGGCGCAATATTAGACCAAATCGATTGGGAAGAAGTGTTAGGTACAATTTGTGGTGATGATACTTGCCTTATTATTTGTCGTAATGATGAAGCGAGTGAAGAAATCAAAACTAGAATTTTCAATTTATTATAAGGATGCGATGAATTTATGTTACAAACCTTATCAATAAAACAATTTGCAATCATCGATGAATTAGAAATTCAATTTTCAGATGGTTTAACTGTTTTAAGTGGTGAAACAGGTTCAGGTAAATCAATTATTATAGATGCTATTGGACAACTTATTGGTATGCGCGCGTCATCAGATTATGTTAGACATGGTGAGAAAAAAGCAATCATTGAAGGGATATTCGATATCGATAATAGCAAAGATGCGATACATGTGTTACAAGATTTAAATATAGATATCGACGAAGACTTTTTATTAGTTAAAAGAGAAATTTTTAGTTCTGGCAAAAGTATCTGCCGAATTAATAATCAAACAATTACGTTACAAGATTTAAGAAAAGTGATGCAGGAACTTTTAGATATTCATGGTCAACATGAGACGCAATCATTGCTTAAACAAAAATATCATTTACAATTACTCGATGATTACGCTGGCGATCAATATAGTGATCTTTTATCACAATATCATGATGTCTTTAATCGATATAAATCTAAGCGCAAAGAACTCGAAGAACTAGAATCTGCTGACCAAGCATTACTACAAAGATTAGACTTGATGAAATTTCAATTAGAAGAATTGACTGAAGCATCTTTAAAAGAGGGAGAAGTCGATCAGCTAGAAACAGATATTAAAAGAATTCAAAATTCAGAAAAACTAAGTTTAGCATTAAATAATGCACATATGACTTTAACAGATGAAAATGCAATTACTGATCGACTCTATGAGCTAAGCAATTTCTTAAATGAAATTAATGACATCGTTCCAGATAAATATGTGAAATTAAAAGAAGAAGTCGATCAGTTTTACTATACGTTAGAAGATGCCAAGCATGAACTTTATGATGAAATGACTAACACTGAATTTGATGAACAAGTCCTTAATGAACTTGAATCACGTATGAACTTGCTTAATAACTTAAAGCGCAAATATGGTAAGGATGTTTCTGAGTTGATTGCATATCAAGGCAAACTTGAAAATGAAATCAATAAAATTGAAAACTATGAACAAAGCACATCTCAATTACGTGAAGAGATTAACGATTTATACAAACAAGTGATTAAAGTAGGTAAATCGTTATCTGCTAAAAGAAGGAAAGTTGCAAGAGAATTAAGAGACCACATTGTATCAGAAATACAAAATTTACAAATGAAAGATGCCAATTTAGAAATTTCATTTAAACCACTCGATGAACCAAATATTGAAGGTATTGAATTTGTGGAATTTTTAATTAGTCCAAATAAAGGTGAACCTTTAAAAAGCTTAAATAAAATAGCTTCAGGCGGAGAACTATCTAGAATTATGCTTGCATTAAAAAGTATATTTGTTAAATCAAGAGGACAAACAGCTATTTTATTCGATGAAGTTGATTCTGGTGTTTCAGGTCAAGCAGCTCAAAAAATGGCTGAGAAAATGCGTGATATCGCTGAATATATTCAAGTTATATGTATTTCACACTTACCTCAAGTAGCTACAATGAGTGATCATCATTTACTTATTTCGAAACATACTACAGAAGATCGAACAACCACTCAAGTTAAAGAACTTGAAAATGATGATCGGATTGATGAAGTAGCTCGTATGATTTCTGGCGCAAGTGTTACAGATTTAACGAGAGAAAACGCAAAAGAAATGATTGCTCAAAATCAAAGAAAATAATGTCTTAGATTTAAGTAAGTAAAACTTCTATTTAAAAAGTAACCTTAATCTTTGATGAATTGTTAGTCTGTATATTTTCCGGTAGTATTGATTAGTCACTTTTTATACAAAAAAATGAAGTTTTTAGAATTTCGAAAATGTTTTAACTGATGTAGAATATTATAGTATTGATTAATTTTGAAGATGCAAAGAAAGATAACCATTTATTATCAGAGAATTTTTAATAAACTTAGTTTTATTAATGTTCTCTATACATATAGTTAGGAGTAAGCAAATGTCTGAAAAGCAATATGATTTAGTTGTATTAGGTGGTGGCACTGCAGGTTATGTAGCAGCAATACGTGCTTCACAGTTAGGTAAAACGGTTGCTATTGTTGAAAAATCGCTATTAGGAGGTACGTGTTTACATAAAGGATGCATTCCTACTAAATCACTACTAAAATCTGCAGAAGTAGTCCATACTATAAAAAATGCGAAACAATTTGGTATTGAAGTTCCTGAGTATCATTTGAATTATGAACGTATTTTAGATAGGAAAGATGAAATCGTAAATCAAATGTATCAAGGTGTTCAGCATTTAATGAAACAGAATCACATTGATGTGTTTAACGGCACTGGTCGTATTTTAGGAGAATCTATATTTTCTCCACAAAGTGGTACGATATCAGTAGAATTTGAAGATGGAGAAAATGAAATGATTCCAAATCAATTCGTACTTATAGCTACTGGTTCTTCACCACAACCGTTGCCATTTTTAAACTTTGATCATCAAGTAATATTATCGAGTGATGATATTTTAAATATGGATATTTTGCCAGATAGTATCGCAATTATTGGTGGGGGTGTCATTGGTTTAGAATTCGCATCGTATCTTACGGATTTAGGTGTCGATGTGACAATTATTGAAGCTAATGAACGCATTTTACCAAATGAAAGTGCTCAAATTGCAAAAACAATTAAACGAGAATTAGAAAATCGCGGAGCAAAATTCTTTGAAAATGTTGCCTTAGATGAACAAAGTGTTGAGATTAACAAAGATAACAATAGCGCAACAATTCATATGAATAATCAACAAATCTCTGTAGATAAAGTCTTGTTATCGGTTGGACGTAAACCAAATACTTCTGATATCGGATTACAAAATACAAAAGTGAAAACGACTCAATCAGGTCACATTATCACAAATCAATATCAACAAACTGAAGATAAGCATATATATGCTGCAGGTGATTGTATTGGTAAATTGCAATTAGCACATGTAGGGTCAAAGGAAGGTATCGTTGCAGTTGAACACATGTTTGATGATTCACCTTTACCTATCAACTATGATTTGATGCCAAAATGCATTTACACTTATCCTGAAATAGCTTCAATAGGGAAAAATTTAGAACAGGCTAAAGAAGCTAATATTAATGCTAAAAATTACAAAGTTTCATTTAAAGCAATTGGTAAAGCAATGATAGAATCTACTGGTCCACAAAATGGCTTTTGTGAAGTGGTAGTTGATCAGGATCAAGATGAAATAATTGGATTAAATATGATTGGCCCACATGTAACAGAATTAATCAATGAAGTATCATTATTACAATTTATGAATGGCTCATCATTAGAATTAGGTTTAACCACTCATGCCCATCCATCTCTATCTGAAGTATTGATGGAACTTGGCCTAAAAATTGAAAACCGAGCAATTCACGTTTAAATAGGAGGAAATAACATGATTGACTATAAGTCAGCAGGCCTTACAGAAGAAGACATAAAAAATATGTATAAATGGATGGACCTTGGACGCAAATTAGATGAAAGACTTTGGTTACTCAATAGAGCTGGAAAAATTCCTTTCGTCGTTAGTGGTCAAGGACAAGAAGCAACTCAAATTGGTATGGCGTATGCTATGGAACAAGGCGATATTTCATCTCCATATTATAGAGATTTAGCTTTTGTAACATACATGGGTATGACGCCACTCGATACAATGTTAGCTTCTTTCGGTAAGAGAGACGATATTAACTCAGGTGGTAAACAAATGCCATCTCACTATAGTCATAGAGAAAAAGGTATTTTATCTCAAAGTTCTCCAGTAGCTACTCAAATTCCGCATTCTGTAGGTGCAGCATTAGCGCTAAAAATGGACAAAAAGCCAAATATCGCTACTGCAACAGTTGGTGAAGGTAGTTCTAACCAAGGAGACTTTCATGAAGGCTTGAACTTTGCTGGCGTACATCAATTACCTTTTGTATGTGTCATTATAAATAATAAATATGCAATTTCAGTACCTGATTCCTTGCAATATGCTGCAAAAAATTTATCAGATCGTGCCATTGGTTATGGTATGGAAGGTGTACAAGTTGATGGTAATGATCCAATTGCAATGTATAAAGCTATGAAAGAATCGAGAGACAGAGCACTTAATGGTGAGGGTGCAACTCTAATTGAAGCAATCACAACTCGAATGACAGCACATTCATCAGACGATGATGATAAATATAGAACACAGGAAGAACGTGACGGATTAAAAGAAGCCGATTGTAATATCCGCTTTAAAAATCATTTATTAGATTTAGGAATCATTGACGATGCTTGGTTATCGGAAATAGAACAAGAACATAAAGACATTATTAATCATGCGACAAAAGCTGCAGAAGAAGCACCATATCCTTCAGTTGAAGAAGCTTATGCCTATGTTTATGAAGAAGAAGGGAGTATCAATCATGACTAAGCTATCTTATTTAGATGCAATTCGCCAAGCACAAGACTTAGCTATGGAAAAAGACCAAAACACTTTTATTCTTGGTGAAGATGTTGGTAAAAAAGGTGGCGTATTTGGTGCTACTTTGGGATTACAAAGTAAATATGGCAAAGAACGCGTCATTGATACACCATTAGCTGAATCAAATATCGTTGGTACTGCAATAGGTGCAGCCATGTTAGGTAAACGTCCTATTGCCGAAATTCAATTCGCAGATTTTATTTTACCAGCTACAAATCAAATTATTAGCGAAGCAGCAAAAATGCGCTATCGTTCCAATAATGATTGGCAATGCCCGATTACAATCAGAGCACCATTTGGTGGTGGCGTGCATGGTGGATTATATCATTCACAAAGTATTGAAAGTATCTTTGCTTCAACACCGGGATTAACAATTGTTATACCATCATCCCCATATGACGCCAAAGGATTACTGTTATCTTCAATTGAATCTAACGACCCAGTGCTTTACTTTGAACATAAAAAAGCATATCGCTTCTTAAAAGAAGAAGTACCAGAAGATTACTACACAGTCCCTTTAGGTAAAGCTGATGTAAAACGTCATGGCGATGACATAACAGTATTTTGTTATGGATTAATGGTTAATTATTGTTTACAAGTTGCTGATATTCTTGCAGAAGATGGTATCAACGTTGAAGTAGTTGACTTAAGAACTGTTTATCCACTAGATAAAGATACTATTATCGACCGTACCAAAAAGACAGGAAAAGTCTTATTAGTCACTGAAGATAATTTAGAAGGTAGCATTATGTCAGAGGTATCCGCTATTATCGCTGAAAACTGCTTATTCGACTTAGATGCACCTATTATGCGATTAGCTGGTGCCGATGTACCTTCAATGCCATTCTCACCAGTTTTAGAAAATGAATTAATGATGAATCCTGAGAAAATACAGGCGAAAATGCGTGAACTCGCAGAATTTTAAGGAGGCTTTACAATGGATATTAAAATGCCAAAATTAGGCGAGAGTGTTCATGAGGGTACAATTGAGCAATGGCTCGTATCTGTTGGTGACCATGTCGATGAATATGATCCACTTTGTGAAGTAATTACTGATAAAGTAACAGCAGAAGTACCATCTACAGTTTCAGGTACGATAACAGAATTAACTGTAAGTGAAGGGGAAACTGTAGAAATCAATACAGTCATTTGTAAAATTGATTCACCTGATGAGAGTAATGCAAATACATCCTCAAATGAGGATAAACAAAATGAGTCACACTCTCAATCGCAAAACGTAGCAGATGAGACAGCAACAAAACAACATCATACTGCTCAACATCATAATGATAATCAACCTAAAAATAATGGTCGCTTTTCACCTGTAGTATTTAAATTGGCGTCTGAAAATCAAATTGATTTATCACAAGTACCAGGAACTGGATTTGAAGGTAGAGTTACCAAAAAAGATATCTTAGCGTATATCAATTCAACAGATTCACATTCAACACAAACTAACACGTCACAATCATCAGTTAACGCACAACCAAAAGTTACAACAGAAGCAAACGATTCACAACAATGGGACGGTGATCAAAGTACAATACCTGTTAATGGTGTTCGTAAAGCGATTGCTAATAACATGGTAACAAGCGCAACTGAAATACCACATGGTTGGATGATGATTGAGGCAGATGCTACTAATTTAGTTAAAACTAGAAACTATCATAAAAATAGTTTTAAAAAGAATGAAGGCTACAATCTTACATTCTTTGCTTTCTTTGTCAAAGCAGTCGCAGAAGCATTAAAAGCTTACCCTATGTTAAATAGTAGTTGGAATGGCAATGAAATTGTCATTCATAAAGATATCAATATTTCCATTGCAGTTGCACATGAAAATAAATTATATGTACCAGTCATTAAACATGCTGATGAAAAATCAATTAAGGGTATCGCTCGAGAGATTAATGAACTAGCTCAAAAAGCAAGAAATAATCAATTAACTCAAGAAGATATGCAAGGTGGCACATTTACTGTTAATAATACAGGTTCATTTGGTTCTGTATCCTCAATGGGTATTATCAACCATCCACAAGCAGCTATTTTACAAGTTGAATCTGTCGTTAAAAAACCTGTGGTCATCGATGATATGATAGCAATTAGAAGTATGGTTAATCTTTGCATATCCATCGACCACCGTATCTTAGATGGTTTACAAACTGGCCAATTTATGAATCATATTAAACAACGCGTAGAACAATACACAGTAGAAAACACTAATATATATTAGTCACTATTTTATTCGTAGACATAAGTACTTTCTCATTTACGAAAGTATTTATGTCTATTTTAATTTCCAATAATCATGCATGTTGAAGTATCGAAGTTTAATTAGTAAAATAAAGACAGTTAAATTAATAACGAAAGGTGATTCTAATTTATGGATTTAAACTTTGATTTATATATGAACGGGGTCGTGGACCAAGCAAGAAACGAAATTGAAGAAGCTGGCTATGAGCAACTAACAACAGCTGATGAAGTTGATAAAGTATTAAAACAAGATGGTACAACACTTGTTATGGTTAACTCTGTGTGTGGTTGTGCAGGTGGTATTGCACGTCCAGCAGCTGCACATGCACTACATTATGATAGATTACCAGATCGATTAGTAACTGTATTTGCTGGACAAGACAAAGAAGCTACACAACAAGCTAGAGATTATTTTGAAGGTTATGCACCTTCAAGTCCTTCATTCGCATTGATTAAAGATGGTAAGATCACAGAGATGATTGAACGTCATCAAATAGAAGGTCATGATGTCATGAATGTGATTAATCAATTACAAAACTTGTTCGATCAATATTGTGAAGAAAGATAAGAGGTCCTAGTCAGATGCTCAAGTTAAATCCGTATAAGATTGGATTTAGAACACTCAAGACAGCAGTAGGAATGACATTAGGTGTTATAATTTGTAAGCTTTTGGGCCTCGATAACTATGCTTCAAGTGCAATACTTGTTGTACTTTGTATTAAACATACTAAAATGCATTCACTAACGGCAATTGTTTCTCGCTTAGTATCATGCTTATTAATCCTATTTTTAGGGTCAGCAATATTTTCAATACTAGGACAACATGCCGTCGTATTAGGTTTAATTGTATTATTGTTTATTCCATTAACAGTTGTATTAAATGCGCAAGAAGGTGTTATTACAAGCTGTGTTATATTACTACATGTTTTCAATGCTAAAACAATCAATGGACATCTGATTCTTAATGAAATAATGTTGTTAATTGTTGGACTCGGCATTGCCTTTATAATGAATTTAATCATGCCAAGTTTAGACAAAACGTTAAAACATTTTAAGAATGAGATAGAACATCAAATTACTGATGTTTTTATAGCTTTTGAAAATGCATGTAAACACGATAACCATGAACTCAATATTACTTTTGAACCGCTTGCATTAAATATTAGAAAAGCCAAATCATTAGCATTTAGAGATGTTAAGAATCACTTTGTAAGAAATGAGAATTCATATTATCATTATTTTGATATGCGCGAAGAGCAACTAGATTTATTAAAAAGAATGAAATTTTTAATTGAAAATATACAAACTAAAGATCCAATTTTAGACCGAATTTCACAATTACTCTCTGAAATAGGTAGTAATGTTAATAGCAATGACTATACTGCTTTACGTTTACATTCATTGTATGAAATAAGATTATCTTTAGATGAATTACCATTGCCGACTTCACATCAAGCTTTAAATTCGCGTGCTAATATTATTCAATTACTTAACGAATTAGAAGAGTATTTAAATATTAAATCTCAATTTGGCTCATTAAAATTGCATAGTGAAATTAAAAATTATGCTTAAAAATATAAATTTCCATATACAAAAGCCAGAGACATCAATCATAGATGTCTCTGGCTTTTTAAATATTTTAAAAGATTAGTTCAACATTGGGACTAAACTAGTAAGTAGTAGGGCTAATACTACCGCTACTAACATCACTACTATAATTACACGTAATACTTTATTCGTCATATGAAGTTCCTCCAATTGCATAAAACGTATTTAAGACTTAATTCATAATACAAAATCTAGGTATAGATTAACATTATATGATTTAATTCTGAATTGCAATCAATTTATTTTTGATATATTCAGAATTCAGTTAAACTGTAGTTATAGGATTAAGGGGGAATGACAATGATGAATAAAGAACGTCTCTTAGATACATTTTTAGAATTAGTAAAAATCAATTCAGAAACTGGTAATGAAGAGAAAATTCAACCCATTTTAAAACAAAAATTTGAAGCACTCGGGTTAAAAGTTGAGGAAGACCAGGCAAGTCAAACAGATGGTTTAGGTGCTAACAATCTTGTTTGCACGATGCCAAGTAATATTTCAAATAAAGATGTACCTAAATTATATTTTACAAGTCATATGGATACTGTAGTTCCTGGTCTTGATATCAAGCCCCATGTTGCAGAAGATGGCTACATATACTCAGATGGAACTACCATTCTAGGTTCTGATGATAAAGCAGGTTTAGCAGCTATTATTGAAGCAATTACTACTATAAATGAACAACACTTATCCCATGGACAAATTCAATTTGTAATTACAGTAGGTGAGGAATCAGGTCTATTAGGTGCTCAAGCTCTGGATACATCTTTATTAGATGCTGACTTTGGATATGCTATTGATGCCAGTGTTGACGTCGGTACTACTGTTGTCGGCGCCCCAACACAAATGAAGATTAATACAACAATTAACGGGAAGACTGCGCATGCAAGTACACCAGATGAAGGTATTAGTGCTATTAATATAGCCGCTAAAGCGATTAGTAAAATGCATCTAGGTCAGATCGATGATTTAACTACTGCAAATATAGGTAAATTTCATGGTGGTTCAGCAACAAATATTGTAGCTGATGAAGTAATTATCGAAGCAGAGGCACGCTCACATAATGATCAAAGTATTGAAAAGCAAGTACAACACATGAAAGATACCTTTGAACAAACTGCTAAAGATTCAGGTGGTCAAGCTCACGTAGAAATAGAGAAAAGTTATCCTGGATTTAAGGTTAATGATGATGAACTGGTAACTAAAATAGCTAAAGAAAGTGCTGTTACTTTAGGGCTAAAAGGTAATACAGTAATCTCTGGCGGCGGTTCAGATGGTAGTATCATTAATACGTATGGTATTCCATCCGTTATTTTAGGGGTTGGTTATGAAAATATTCACACTACAAGTGAAAGAATTGCCGTTAAAGATCTTAATATGTTAACTAGCCAAGTACTAAAAATTATTGAACTCGTTGCAGATTAGCACGGCCAATTTAGTGAAGTATGTACACAATTTGTGATACAATATGAATGAAATATTCGAATAAGAGAGGTAAGTAATATGACACAACAAATAGGTGTAGTAGGTTTAGCCGTAATGGGTAAAAACCTTGCATGGAATATTGAATCACGTGGTTATAGTGTATCTGTTTATAATCGTTCTAGACAAAAAACGGATGAAATGGTGGAAGAATCAAAAGGTAAAAGCATCCACCCAACATATTCTTTAGAAGAATTTGTTAATTCATTAGAAAAACCCCGTAAAATTTTATTAATGGTTAAAGCTGGTCCTGCTACCGATGCAACAATAGATGGTTTATTACCTTTATTAGATGATGATGATATTTTAATTGATGGTGGTAATACAAACTATCAAGATACA